>SXGU01391398.1_pt1 | contig 55404 bp, 47 predicted proteins | sample 3174531 | NCBI WGS metagenome assembly SXGU01 (sample SAMN11356863, study PRJNA531348) | freshwater metagenome | isolation source: freshwater sample F1-140 | place: China: Fuxian Lake, Yuxi | collected 2017-12-25 | reverse complement strand
TATTTTTATTATTTTTATTTTTATTTGCACTTATTAAATCACTTACAAGATTTAAAACCTTTCCATTTTCTTTCTTCCCATCGTGTTCATCATCATCATCGTTATGATCGTGGTTATTATGGTGTTTATTATTGTGATTATTATCGTGGTTATCTTTCAGGATTGTTAGTTTATCGTTCAAAATTGAAAACTCAAAAGGTTTAAACGAAAGCTTACCATCCAGTTTAGTAAATTGAATTCCTGTTGATGAACTTGTTTTTGAAAACACTGCTACACTTTTTGCTCGACCTTTATTAACATCTGAATTGATTGAAATAAAGTGAGAGATATGAGATTCAGCTTTTAATTTTTTGATTTGAATATTTCCACATGCAATTAAAATCCCATGGAATTTAATTTTTTCAATAACCATTTTCTTATCAGAATCATTTATTAAAACTGTTAAACCCTTAGTTTTTAGTTTAAGACCTTCTTTTTTCAACTTAAAAACAACTCGTTCTTGTTTTAATAAATTATTTAAATCAAATTTTGAATCCTCTTTACATGATTTATCGTCGTCATCATCGTCCTCTTCATTATCGTTTCCAATCGATACGTCATGTCCAATCAATTTCAATGCTGCTAAATGTGGACCACACAATTTTAAGGCATTGGATTCACTATTATCTGAATCAGTATCATTTAAGATATCATTGGCAACAGTAGAGTCAGGAGGTATCTGATTTACAGCAGTAATTGCTGGTGGTGGATTTGGAGTTGAATTGTTATCTACTTGCGATTCATTTGTATTTGAAGTTTCACTATTACCAGGAGGAGAATTTGGCGTGGTTGGAAGATTTGGTGAAGACGGAGTAGTAATAGAAGTAGGAGTAGAATTCAAAGTATCACTTCCATCTGTTAGAATAGTATCTGTAGATGGGTTTGAGTTGGTAGGTGTAACTTGAGAAGATGAATCAGCAGTCCCTGAATTGGTACTTGTATCAGAATTTGCCGGAGTCTGAAAAGCAGTAGTGTTATTTTCAATGACCGTATGTTGTTCAAGCACTATCACTTCACCAACAGAGATTTGAGGACTTGGTTCGCTTTGATTTAAAGGATTATCAATTACATCACCATTTGCATCTATTAATTTATTATTTTTAGCATCTACTAAAACATTACCTTTCCAGTTTGAACAATTCTGAAACATAATCGCATTAAATGCCCCAAAGGTAAATAACAATACAATCTTTGCATAAAACTTTCTATTTAAAGTAATACCCTTCATACGACCCTCCTTGTAATTTTAACAACACGATTTATTTAGAAGCAAAAATTGGTCCTGACCAATTCAAGCTTAGTCGTATACAAGATCGAATAATGTCGAACTTTTAAAAAATGTCTATTAGTTTGATACTTTTTAAAGACGACAAATCAATTCATGTTGAGAAATTATTATAATGAAAGAAAAGTTATTGTTTATATTGTAGCTCTATTATCAATTTAAAACGAAACTCAAAATTAATCGTTTCATTTTGATTTAATTTATATACGTAAGAATTATTTTTTCAAAAAAATATTAATATTTATGTAAACATTGTAGAACTTCTAATCACTTCTAATAATTCAATTGTATTTACGTTTCTAAAAAAACTGTTCATGATTAAGCCTGACTGCTCAACAATTGTATCAGACATAATCTTAACCCAGTTATTTTCTTGTTTTTTACTTTACTTTGTATTTGCCTCATGATTTGGGGTAATTTAAGATGGAAAAAATTTACATTAAGAAATCAGTGAATCAATGAAGAGTTTAAATGAATTAAATTTAGTTATTAATACAGAAGATGGATATATAATTGCGAACAAACCATCTGGTTTAAACACCCATAGTTCTGATATTCATTTAAAAGGTTTTGTGGAATGGCTTGAAGAAAAACTTGAAACAAAATTATATACCTTTCAAAGATTAGATAAAGGAACCTCTGGAGTTATTTTATTTGCATTGTCATCCCAATCAGCCAATTTTTTAACTCAGCAATTTAAAGAACAAAAGGTTCATAAAAAATATTTATTTCTAACTGATAAACAAATTTCTACGCAAAAAATATCAATCGAAGGTGATATTATAAAAAAAGGAAATCAGTTTATTTTAGATGACTCAAAAAATAACCTTCAAGAGCAAACAAAATGTTGTACACACTTTACTCTTATTCAAAGCTATAAAAATTTTAGTTTGTGGGAAGCTCATCCAGAAACTGGAAAACCTCATCAAATTCGTATTCATGCCCAAAAAGCAAATATTTCCATACTTGGAGATATCCAACATGGAGGTTCTCCATTTATTCGACTTTGCTTACACTGTATATCGACAGAAATTAGCGTACTCAATATTAAAGGTGAAGCTCAGCCTCCAGCATATTTTTCAAATTTAGAACTCCTTGAAAATTTATTTTATTGTACTCTAGAAACAGCTTGGCATCAGCGAAGTTCAAGTTATAATTTAAATTATAATAATCAAAATTGTTGGCGATTGCTTCATTCTGAAATTGAAAACATAAAAATAGATATATTTAATCATACAGCCTGGGTGTATGATTATACTTCTGATCCTAATTCAAAACAATCACTAAATAAAAAATACAAGTTCGACCTTTCTGATAAAATAGTTCATTCGACATTATTACGCTTTTTAAAAGATAAAAAAATTGAAAATTATTTTATTCGTGAAATGAAAAACAGGGGACAATTACCACTTCATGCTGAATTACTTCAAAGCTCAAATTCTCAACAAGTTTGGACAACAATAGAAAATGGTTTAAATTTTGAAATCAGAAGTAATCAAGGATTGTCTCCTGGTCTATTTTTAGATCAAAGAGAAAATCGAAAATTTATTTTAAAAAATGCAAAAGATAAATCAGTCCTTAATTTATTCAGTTACACTGGCGGATTTAGTGTAGCCGCTGCCGCAGGTGGAGCAGCATCTGTCACAACGGTGGATCTCAGTTCTAACTTTATTGAATGGTCTAAAAAGAATTTTCAACTCAACAATTTTGATGTGAACAATATTCACACAAAATATAAATTTTGGTCAGCAGATGCTAGGGTATTCATTGAAGGAAGTAAAAAAAGAAATCAAATTTATAATATTATTGTATGCGATCCTCCCTCTTTTGCTCGAGTTAAAAATAATATTTTTAAACTTGAATCTGATCTCAGTGAGTTATTTTATTCTTTGTTTGAAATATTATCTGAAAATGGAATCTTATTATTTTCCTGCAATTTTGAAAAGTGGAATTTCGCACAATTCACTGAAAAATGCCTTCAGTTGATCATTAAAAACAAGAAGAAATTCCAAATTATAAATACTCCTCTTTTAAGTTTGGATTATGAGCTACCTGATCAAGCAAGTTTACTTAAAACATTTATTATTAAAAAACTTGGATAACTTCTAATTTTTTTTAATTAAATTTAAATTATGTAATTCAAATATAATTGGATAATGATCAGAAGGTAAATATTCTTTTTCTTCTATTGTTGAGGGAGCATGAATTCTGATTCCCAATTCATTTTTATATCTGTAGATAAATGACTTTGTATTTTGAAAATTTTTTTTAACACTATCACCTAAAAAACAAAAATCTATTTGTCGACCTTCTGATTTTCCACCTGAACGAACATGAAAAAAAGTTTGTCGTTCTATTATTGGTGTATTATTTAATTCTAAAACATCTTCTAAATCAGTAAGTTGATATAAATCCTTAAATTCTTTGTCTGTATTATGTCGAGAAGCATTTCCATTAAAATCTCCACAGACAATAATTGGACAATCTTTATAATTATTTTTTTGTTCATTATAAATTTGAACCAAAGTTTTTAGTTCTGCTTGTCGACGTTCCGCGCCCTGAGGATCAATATAATCTGGATCAAGGGGTGATTTTAAATGTGTTAATAAAGTAATTAGAAATGGCTCTTCTTTCTTTGTTTTAAATAAATGAAGTTCAGCTACATCTCGAGAAAATTTATGGCTAGTTGGAATATGTTCAGTATTGATTCCTTTAGCAAGAGATTCTTTTTCGTGAGGGTATAAAAAATTGATAGACCTATTTTTATTTGTTTCTATATGAAAATGAAAACCACATCGTTTATTAATTAAAAAACCAACATCTATTGATCTATCACTATTTCCTTCAATTAAAGCAGTATAAAAATTATTTTGCAAAAAATGTTCATTAAAATTTTGAAGAGATTCTTCTCCACCGACTTCTGTAAGCATAATTATATCAGGATCTACTTCTAAAAAAATTGAAGCAATTTCTTTTAATTTACGAAGGGGTTTATTTGGGAAAACAGATGAAGATAAATCTTTCCATTGTTTTTCATTTAGATTTAGAAAATCTACAGGGGGTTTTTCATCCCAAAGTAAAAAAAGATTTTCTGCATTAAGTAACATAAATTTCAAATTTATAGCATTATCCATTAACTCCAGATTAAATTACGAATCTTTATTTAGATAATAAAAATCTTAACTTGCACTTCATAGTTGGACTTCTGTCGAGTATAAATTAAAGACCAAATATTGCTTTTACGTCTTCTTGTTGAGAAAGTTCTTCTTTGGAAGTGGTGATAGTGAGTTCTTTCATAAGCAAGTTTCTTGCTGTATCTAGCATTTTCCGCTCTCCAAAACTTAACTCTTTATCAACTTTTAATAAGAATAAATCACGTAAAACAGCAGCGATTTCATATACGGAACCAGTTTTAATTTTTTCCATATACTCGCGATAACGTCGATTCCAGGTCTGTGTATCTACTTTTACATCAGTTCTTTTTAAAATCCTTATAACTTCGAAAGCTTCTTCTCTTGAAATTATAGCTCTTAACCCAACAGATTTAACATTATCTAGTGGAACCATAATTTTCATTCCAGTTTCTTGAATTTGAACTGTATAAAATGTTTTTTTCTGGCCTAAAATTTCTTTTGTATCAATGGAAACTACTTTTCCTACACCATGCCCTGGATAAACTGCATTTTCACCAACTTTAAATACTCCAGGATCAATTGAGTTTACTGATGTAGCCATTTAGAAAACCTCCAATTTAAGAACCAAGCGTGTATATAACACAATTGACACAAGTTATCAAATTGATTGATGCTTTAGACACTGTACATTGAACAATTTTTATGAAAATAACATAATTTGCTGATTAAATTTTGAACAAATTACAATTAAAAAAGCAGGTTGCTTACAACCTGCTTTTATAAACCCAAATTTTATTATTCGTTTTTAATTAATGGAGTGAAAATATCACACCTATTAGTAAAAAAAATTAAAAATTCATAATTACTCAGTTGCTGAGATAATCAATGCAAATGGTAGTTTACCAGCTTTAGCTTGTGGTATTTTAGTTCCTTTAACAGAAACTTTATAAATACCAGATTCAGATTGATCTAGCTCAATCAATTCATAATTATTTACAGCATCTTCAGATTTAAATATTTTTCCAGAAGGGGATGTAATTATTAAATCTAAATTATTAACTAGTGTTTTAGCTGCAGCTGATGAGGCTGGTGCATCCGTATAAATTAAAGTCATCCATATTTTTTTAGCTGTATTTTTAACATTTATCTCATAAGCAAGCTCTTGATCTTGAGCAACACCCTTTGTTTCATCGATGATTTTATATGGAAGATTAACAACACGATCCATATCCACACGACCAAAACCTTCATCATTATTAGGTCTATGAGTTACTAACTCTTGACCTTTTGCTAAACCGACTTCACCAAATTGGCCAGGGTACATATCAACTGCAGAGTGCATTAAAACACCTTTTACTAAAGCTGCTGATGGTTTTTCAAAACCTAACTTTTGGAGTTTTTGACGAGTTAAAACTGCGGCACCAGCTGTTAATGGAGTAGCCATTGAAGTTCCTCCAGACCAAGCATACCACTTATTATATGCTCCCCATAACTCACTTGCACCTTCAACTTGCGATTTTAAACTTAAAATATTTGTTCCTGGAGCAACAACATCTGGTTTTACACGTCCATCAGTTGTAGGCCCTCGAGAAGAGAACATTCCAATGCCATTTATATTATTAGAAATAAAATCGCTATTGATAGGCTCAGCTGACCATGAATCCGCAGCAGCTCTTAATTTTTTAATTGGAACTTGAATTCCACCTTTAGAAACTAAATTTTCAGAAGCACCAACAGTTAAAACGTTTTTAGCTGTTCCTGGAGTTCCAATTGAATTTTCATCTATACGACCATCTTTATTTTTATCAATACCACTATTACCTGCAGCAAAAATTGGAAGCATTTCTGGGTTATCCCATACAAATTGATCCACTTGCTCAGCAAAATTATCATAGACTCCAAAATTCTTAGCTGCACCCCAAGAGTTAGTATGTACTCTTGCACCATCGTCATATGCAGATTTAAAGAGTGTGCTCAATTGAGGAGGTACAGTTAAGTTATCCATCATTGGACTCCACATACCCTGTGCAATCATTTTGGCTTCATATGCACCACCCATTATTTTACCATTTGACTCTTTACCACGACTTAAAACAGAGCCAGCTACGTGAGTACCATGTCCCATTGGATCGTTCCATGATTTAGAAAACAAACCATGTATGTAACCTTTAACAACCGCACCTTTTAAATCTGCATGAATATTATTTACATCACCTGAATCTAATCCAGTATCAGCCATTGCAACAATTTGACCAGCTCCTGTAAAACCTTGTTTCCAAGCGGATTCAAAATTCATTACTTTTGTTCCATCTTCAAAACCATCAAGATCTGTATAATTACCATTTGCAACTGGAGTATCTGCTGAAGGAGTAGCTCCATTATCTAATTGTGTGATTGGATCTAAAACTGTCATTTCAAAGTAAGGTTGAACATGATCTATTCCAGAAATATTCGCAATTTTAGCAATTAAAATTTGTGGAGTATTTAGTAAAATTGAGTTTCCATCAGCTCTAACAATAGCAATATCTTGAGATAGTGCTGTGATATTAGAAATCACATCATTAAGTTCACTTGATTTAAAAACTTTAACAAGTACATTTTCAATTTTTTGAGCCGTCATAACACTAAATCCAGTGAAGTCAGCACTCATCTTAAAATAGGCGTTATAAGGAATTGTAGTATTAACTTGTCCTAGTCTTTTAATTGCAGAAATTGAATTAATATCGGCTCTGATAATATAGGCATCATCCGGAAGATATTTAAAAATCTCAGCACCTTTAGAAATCAATGCCCCTTTATCTGATTCCGATGGTGATTTTTTAAATTGAACGACATACTCACGAACCTTAGATTCATTCTCAGTTGCTGAGAAGTGAGTAGTTAATTGTTTTGCTTCTACTGTGCCTTTGCGAAGGTACAATTGAGTCCCCGCTTGCGCTGTAGCGTAACTCATTACAAGTGCAACGACCATTATATTTTTAATCTTCATAATTCCCCCCTAAATTTAAACACTTCCATGTTCTGCAAATGTTGAAACATGGATTTTAGAGCATATAAAGAAAAAAATTCAAATTTCATAAAAATAATCTATTTACGAGTGGAGAGATCTTTCTTTATGCGTCATCAAAGAGTCAACTATTCTCAGTAACTGTATTAACTCTAATAACTGCAATTACTTTTACTTATTGATCAATAGAAATTAAATTATAAAGTTGAGGACGTCGATCTCTAAAAAAACCGAAGGACGCTCGATTTTTTGAAATTTCTTGAAAATCAAATTGAGAATGAATAACTCCTTCTTCATTTCGACCAATCTCACTTACTTTATCTCCGCGATGATTACTAATGAATGAGTGACCATAAAATATCTGGCCATTCTCATCACCTATTCGATTAGCAGCAACCACTGGGACAACGTTTGAAACCGCATGACCAATCATAGCTCTTTGCCATAGATCTTTTGTATCTAGAGTTGGATTTTCCGGCTCAGTTCCAATTGCGGTTGGATAAAGTAAAATATCAGCACCTAATAACATCATTGATCTTGCACACTCTGGATACCATTGATCCCAACAGATCCCCACACCTATATTTCCATAAGAAGTTTTCCAAACCTTAAATCCTGTATTGCCAGGTTTAAAATAAAATTTTTCTTCGTAACCTGGTCCATCAGGAATATGTGATTTGCGATAAACTCCCATTAGCTGACCGTTCTCTGATACCATTGCCATACTATTGTAATAATGAGGTCCATCCTTTTCAAAAAAAGAAATTGGTAAAGCTACATTTAACTTTGCTGCTATTTTTTGAAAATGTAAAATAGTGGGATGATTATGTAGTGGCTTTGCCCAAGCAAAAAATTCATCTTTTTCTTGTTTACAAAAATATGGTCCTTCAAATAACTCTGGCATTAAAATTACATTTGAATCAAAATCTTTTTTTGAAGTTTCAATGTAATGGGTAAGTTTATTAATATTTTCTTTGATATCTGAACTGACTTTAATTTGAACCGCTGAAATTTTCATAACTTTAAATTCCTTTTTATTCATTTATATATTTGTGATGAGGGGAACTTGTTGAGTAATACAATGAAATGCTCCTCCACCACTCAAAATTGCCTTTGCAGACAAACCAATAACTTTACGATCAGGAAATATTTTTTGCAAGGATTCAACAGCCAAATCATCAAATTTTGAACCATATATTGGAACTAAAACTGAGGTGTTACTTATATAAAAATTAACATAACTTGCCGGCATGACTTCACCGTCATCATTGAGAATCAAACCTGGACTCGGAATAGTATGCACTTTTAATTTTCTGCCTAAAGCATCAGTTGCATTTTTTAATGTGGTCTCGATATCATAAAGAACTTGTGAATTAGGATCTGTTTCTGGATCGAAAGCTTTCATACAAACAACTTCACCGGGAGCAACGTAACGGGCAATAGTATCTATATGACCATCTGTATGATCATTGAGTAAACCTTCTTTGATCCAAATCACTTTTTTAGCTCCCAGTATTTTTAATTCTTCTTCGATTTGAATTTTACTCATATGAGGGTTACGGTTTGGATTCATTAAACATTGATCAGTTGTTAAAAAAGTTCCCTGGCCATCGGCTTCAATAGATCCACCTTCCAATATAAAAGATAACTTATCAATACTTTCACAATCTGATAATTTTGCAATCTGTTGACCTAATTCTTTATCACCTTCAAGATTATATTTTTCGCCCCAGCCATTAAATCCAAATTTTATATTTACTAACTTTTTATTTTTTAAATCTTCAATAAAAATTGGAGCAGAATCGCGAAGCCAAATGTCTCCGTAAGTCACAATATGTAAAGTTACAGGCATATTTTTAAAAATGGCCTCAGCTTGAGCTAGAGACTTTGAGTTTAGAACTAATATATTTAATTTTTCACCACGATACGTTTGTGTTTTTGAATCAAAATTTAAAATTGATTTACATAAATCAACAAATTCAGTTTGTGCTAATTCTAAATTTTCTTCCCATAAATCTCTGCGCGCTGGCCAAGCCAACCAACAACTATCATGTTTTTGCCATTCAGAGGGTTGATTGTAAAATTCAGTTTGCTTTGAAGTATTGGACATTTTAATTTCCTACGGCCATTTTAATCATGGCGACAGCCAGATTATGGTCTACTCCATCAGGATCAATTATTTTTTCAACTGTACTCCACCAAGCAGGAGCTTCTGGATGAGCACCAGTAAGTACTACATTTCCTCTTCCATAAGTTGATTTAACTGAAGCTGGTGTTGCATTTGGATAAGTAGCTAAGACTTCAATTGCTGAACTTTCTTGTTCTTCTTCAGGAAGTATAAAGTAGGGTCCGCCTTCCCAATATACATCTTGTTTTTTACCTAACCAATTAAGTGTCAATATTTCAGGACTATCATTGACCTCTTCATACAACTGAGTTCGTCCCGCAATTATTCCTAATCCAATATTTTCGGTGTCACCAATAATGTGAGTTGCATAAAATGCACCTGCACAAAATCCAACATAGCCTCCACCATTATAAACAAATTGGCGAATTAAATTTTTTAAATTCTCATTCATTGTTTTTGCAACTTTTGAAGATTTTCCACCGGGTTGAATCCAAACCACCGCATTTTCAAAAATTTGTGGGTTTTGCTCCTCGGGTCCTATAAATTTTGGGCTTAAACCTGCTAATTCTGCCATTTCAGCTGCCGCTTCAGAACATTCCTCAGGACAGCTACCGGGACCTTTATAAACTAGTGCAAATTTTACTTTTGAAACTGGATCGTTCACTACAGCATGAGTAAATGAAACACTTAATGCAAAACTCAAAAAAGTAAAAAATTTGAACATCAAATACTCCTATAAAAAAAGTTGGCATAGATTGAATATTATGGAGAGTTATGTCAATCAGAATTGTTGATTTAAATCCATGTCATTTTTAATTTAATATTATTTAATTTAATTATTTATTTTTAAAGAAATTAAAATATTTTTTCGCTCAACTTCAGGCCATTGTACGAGGCATTTTTGTTGCGTGGGCTAATATAAATCTCCCTCACCTTATCGACCGGGCCCTGTTTTAAAAAAAAATTTTTGGAATTTTTCTTTATGGGGTTTGGCAAATTTTCTCAGTTGAATTTGAGGAGTTGATAGTTGAGAATTTAAAATCCACTCTAAACTTTTATTGCCAGGATTTAAATCAAAGTTATTTTTATTTTTTTGGCTGTTCGTTTTATTTTTTTAAATAGAGATTTTTTCAAGCTCATATTCCCTTTAATTTTAGGCCTTGTGCATTTGCAACTGATCTAATAATAATTTTAATTTTTTATGGATTTTTAAATGAAGATGAGGATCTTTTGTTAATATTTCGATTGCCGCACTTCGAGCATCTTCAAGAACTTTTTTATCTCGAAATAAATTTGCCAATTTGAATTCACTGACTCCAGATTGCTTGGCCCCAAGAATTTGGCCAGCTCCCCTGAACTCCAAATCCCATTCAGCTAATTCAAGTCCATCGGTTGTTGACTCCAGTTTTTTTAATCTTTCCAAACCATCTATAGAAAGATTTAAAGACGGCAGTAAAGCGCAAAAACCTTTAAGTGTGCCTCTACCCACGCGACCACGCAATTGATGCAATTGAGATAAACCAAATCGTTCTGCATGTTCAATTATAATTAAATTTGCATTAGGAATATCAACTCCCACTTCGATAACTGTGGTTGAAAGTAAAATTTGTATTTTATTTTTCCTAAATTCATCCATGATTTTTTGTTTATCATCAGAACTCATTTTACCATGAAGCAATCCCCATTTTATTGTGGGATATTTAGTACTAAAATCTTTATACCCTTGACTCACATCTTTAAGTGGAAGTTTTTCGCTTTCTTCCACTAATGGGAAGATCATAAATGCTTGCCTGCCCTTTTGCACTTGTTCAAACATAAATTTGTAAAGTTGTTCGCGTTGATTCTCCATTACAATTTTAGTCTGAATAGGAGAGCGCCCAGGAGGTTTTTCATGTAAAAATGAAATATCCAAATCACCGTAAGTTGTCATTGCAAGTGTTCGCGGAATTGGAGTTGCCGTCACCATTAAAAAATGAGGGATCTGGGATTTTGATTTTAATTTTTGTCGCTGCTCCACGCCAAAACGATGCTGTTCATCAACTACAACTAACCCAAGCTTTGAAAATTGGACAGACTCTTCGATGAGGGCATGGGTACCAATAATGAATTGAATTTTTCCAGATGCTATTTTCTCTAGAATAGGAATTTTATCTTTTGATTTCACTTTTGATGAAAGAAAACCAATTTCAAATCCTAAATCCGATAGCAATTTTAAAGCACCTTGATAATGTTGTTCTGCTAAAACTTCTGTTGGCGCCATTAATACTGCTTGAGCACCACATTCAATGGCACTTAGCATAGATAAAAAAATTACTGCGGTTTTGCCACTTCCCACATCTCCTTGGAGTAGTCGATTCATTGGAAATCCACTTGCAAAATCTTTTAATATTTCTTGAAATGAATTTTTTTGATCATGAGTCAACTGATAAGGAAATTTTTGCAACAACTTTGAAGTGAGAATCGAGGTGGAATTTAATTTTATACCCTCTTGTTGTTTCAATTTCATTTTTTGAAAAATTAAATACAATTCAAGTTGAAAAAATTCATCAAATATAAATCTTTTTTGAGCGGCAGAATTATATTTGAAATAATCATCCACCTGATTGATATCTGGATTGTGAATTTCTTTTAGGGCTTGGTAGCGATTAATTAAATTATTTTTTTTTAACACCCAATCTGGCAAAAATTCGAATTCCTCTGCAAAGTTAACTTTGTCAGGATTTTCTTCTAAAAAAGTAAGAGCACTTAATATCCATTTGTGAATTTTTTTTGAACTGAGCTCTTCATCTTCAGAGTATATAGGTAGTAATCCCATAAAAGAATCTTCTTTAAATTCACTTAGTAATGTCAACTCAGGATGTGCTATTTCTTTACGTCCTTTAAAATCGTTAATTATTCCGAAGGCTAAAACTTTTTGACCAACATGAAATTTTTCAAAATAAGTTCGGTAGGGCACACGATAAAAGCGACAAAACAAAAAACCTGTATCATCTTTAATTGTCATAATATGGATTCGTTGACCAGGACCTCTAAACATTTTTTGCAAATTAACTATTTCACCACATATATAAACTCTTTCGCCTTTTTTAAGAGTATTAATTTTGCGTTGATGTCTACGATCCTCATAAGTTCTTGGGTAATAGGATACTAAATCTTTAAGTGTTCGAAATCCAAGTCGATGGAGTTTATCTCCCCATTTGGGGCCAACTCCTTTTAAATATGTTACATCAGTATCAAGATAATAGGCCATAAGAATTGACTTTATCGGCCGAGATATCATTTTGTCAATTTATAGATATAACCTAAAGATGATAGTTTCAAATGATACTATCATCTTTAGGTTATATCTTAAACCACCTTATAATATTAGTCCAAAAATTTTAACTTTTAGTTTCCATTTGAAATAATTTAGAAGTAATCATGAGCAGTTATTTTGAATAAGGTAAAACAAGATGAGCTTCGCCAACACCATTTCCTTCAGAAGAAAGAAGTATTTGTTGGTTATTAGAATTTAATAATTGAATTGTATGCTTTAAATTATTATAATTTGGATCCGCTAATTTAAATTGTTCTCTAGGTCCAAAAGCTCCTAAACAATACCCATCCGCATTAACACAATTTAATTTAATTTTATGAAGTATAGTTTTTCTTGAAGTGGTATTTCCATTATAAGAATCGAAAGACTCAGTGATAACCGCCGTTAATTGTGGAGATGAATAAAGAACAGATTCAAAAGCTAATATAACTTGAACATTATTAGCATAAGATGGACCATTGTAATTAGTATCATATGGGGGCTCATAAGTTACATTCAAAATCCCATTTGAAGGAGTACCACTTATTCTTTCATTAAGATAAACTGGTAAACTTGTATTCGCAGAAGCAATTTTAAATGGAGCTTCAAAAATTAATAAACATAGTCCAAAAACGAATAACTTTGAAATTATAAATTTTGTTTTCACTTTTTAATCCTTTTAATTTTATTGATTTTGAGGATTTTATAATAATCTTTTTTTTATATAATTACTAATTTTAAATTAACTAATTATACTTTAAATGAATATTTTTCATCAAGAGTAAAAAATTGTCATTTACTTTTAAAAAACAAATTTGAAATTTTGAATAATACGGGGTGATTAAAAATCAACTCGATCAATGTTGCGTGCAACATCCTGTTGGAACTATACTAAATGAAGTGGATACTTTTTACTTGCTGCCTATGAAGTTTAATTTTGCAATAGTTGAGCGGCATGAAGAGCTCCGTATGTTACTACAATATCAGCTCCTGCTCGATGAATACTGGTAAGTGATTCAAGCAATGCTCGATCACCATCGAGCCAACCACGTTCATGGGCCGCCCAGATCATTGCATACTCTCCACTCACCTGATAAGCCGCCACAGGTACAGTACTGTGAGTTTTAAAGAGTGAAATAATATCCAGATAACTTCCCGCTGGTTTGACCATAACAACATCTGCTCCTTCTTGCAGATCTAAATTAAGTTCACGAAGGGCTTCACGTTTATTGGCCGGGTCCATTTGATACGTTTTTTTATCACCACTCTTGGGTGCTGAATCTAGTGCCTGTCTAAATGGTCCATAAAAACAAGAAGCATATTTTGCAGCGTAAGACCACACACCTACATCACAATATCCGTGAGAATCTAGAGCTTGTCGAATGGCCCCCACTCGTCCATCCATCATATCAGATGGCGCAACAAAATCTGTTCCAGCTTGCGCTTGAACTAAAGCCTGCTCAATGAGTAGCTCTATGGTTTCATCATTTAAAATTTTTTGATTTCTTACAAGACCATCATGTCCATAACTAGAATAAGGGTCGAGTGCAATATCAGTTAACAAAATAGCTTCTGGAAATTTATCTTTAATTTTTTTTAGCATCTGCGGAACAATATCGTTGGGTGAACGAGATAAAGATCCACTTGCATCTTTTAACTGATCATCAATTTTTGGAAACAGGGCAAAAGAACTTACCCCTAAATCTATTGCTCTTTTAATTTCTTCCAAGACATCATCGGGACCAAGACGTGAAATCCCATGAAGTGAAGAAATAGGTTCTCGTCCATTTTCATTTTTTACAAACAAAGGATAAACCCATTTTGTTGGATTGAGTTCAGTTTCGCGAACTAAAGTTCTTAATGTTTCGGATTGTCGAAGTCGTCTTGGTCGATGATTAAAGTTAAACATTTTGATTCCTTATCCATTTACTTATTGCTTCAACCCAGTCTGGAGAACTATTTAAACTTGGGACTAAATAAAATTCTCCAGTATTTGCTGTTAAAGTTTTAAATTGCTGAGCCCCTTCAATTGCCAACTCCTCAAGAGTCTCTAAACCATCAGCAACAAATGAGGGACTCACCACCATTAATCTTTTATATCCTTGAGCAGCAACTTGTTTTATTGTTGTATCAGTTGCAGGCTCTAACCACTTAGTGAGTCCTAAGCGTGATTGAAATGAAATTTTAAATGGTAAATCACCTATAAAATCTGATAGTTTTATTGCCGTTTCTTGACACTCTTGAAAATATCGTTGGGCAATGGGTTTATCTGGCAAGCCATGAAAACTAAATAAAATAAAATCAGGTTTAAAATTGTTTATAGAGTTTTCAATTAATTGTTTATGACAAGCCAAAAAGTGGGGATCCTTAAAAAAGGGCTCTATAAATTTAAATTTAAATTTTAATTTAAATTTATTTTGAGAAAGTTCATTTAATTTTAAAATAACTGATTCCGTAGTGCTTTGAGACCATTGAGGATAAAGCGGCAAAACAATAATATTAAAAATATTATTTTGTTCAAATTTTTTAAGTGCGAGTTGCAATGAAGGTGATCCATATCTCATGGCTCCAATAACTAAGTAATTGTCTCTATCGATTTTCTCTTGAAGATTTTTTACCAAATTATTAAGATGATAGCGTAATGGAGAACCTTGCTCTGTCCATATTTTTTTATATTTTATAAATGATTTTGGAGATCGAAACGGGACTATTAATCCATGAACTAACATTTTTCGGACAATAGTAGGTAATGAAATAACAAAAGGATCATCTAAAAATTCTGACAAATATTTTTTTACTGCAGGCAAAGTTAACTCATCAGGAGTACCAACATTTGTAAGCAATATTCCTATTTTATTACTGTGCTCATTTTTATTCAAAAGCTGATCCATTTATTATCACCTTACTTCACCATATTATAGTTCTTGATTAATTGTTTTTGCTAATTTTTGTGAGCGAAGTAAAATATCTGTTGTCCCCATTCTACCTAAATAGTTTCCATGCAAATAAATTTTTTTCTTTTGGCTTTTACTTTTACTATTACTATTACTATTACTATTACTTATTATTATTGGATTATTTAAATGAGTAACATAATCCTCAATTTGAGTCGTCATATGAGGTAATCCTTGAGGCCATTTTTGAATATGATACTCCGATGGAAAACTTTGCTTATTCTCAAAATGATTTTCTCCATAAAGTTTTTTTCTATCTTCTTTTATTTTATTTAAAAGTGAGTCATCAGTGTCTTGTTCGGTATACAATAACATCCAACGTTCGATACCTTGCTCACCATGGACTGGAAAGATATCACGACTCCATAATACACCAAGTGAATTCATATTTTCGGCCTCTGGAAATAAACAACCATATCCTTTTATTGGTTTTGTAGAATTCAAAAATAAAGTTATACTCGCAATACTTCTCATTTCAAATACACCTAACATTTGAGATTCTTTGGGATGATTCTTATTTAACAAAAGTGCTGCAGAGGCAGGAGAGGTTGCTACAATGACAGTGTCAAATTTTTCTAAAACAGAAGGTAGATCTGAAATTTCTTCTTTAGCAAAATTAACTTTATGATCTAAATATTTTTTAAGTTTTGATATAAACTCACCCATTCCATTTTGAAATGAGAATAACCCTTTCGTTTTTTCATTACTTTTTAATTTTTGATAAAACAAAGTTGCACTTAATTGTCTAAAATCCCCTGAGTAAACCCCTCTAAGAACGGGCTCTAATAAAAAATTGGTAATTGCTTTACCAAGAGTACGATGGCCCCAGTCATAAATTGATTCACGGGCATTGGGTATAAAACTTTGCTTTAAAAAAATAAATTTAAACATTAATGATAAAAGCTTTAAATTTTCTAAACCACGCAGAGGCCAACGGGTGGCTTTTATTCTAAAAATATATCGACCCAATTTGGAGGCTGATTGAACAGGAGTGGCTCCAATTTTATTGGCAATTTGAAAAAATTCAGGATGTCCTAAAAAAGCATTTGCAGCTAGCTCTACCACTTTTTGATTTTTGGTTTGAATTGTTTGAATCAAACCACCCCATTTATTTTTCTCATAAACAGTGATGCAGTTATTTGGATTCAACTCCGAGAGATAAAAAGCTAAACTTAAACCTGAAAGTCCTCCTCCAATAATTGCAATTTTTTTTTCATTACTCATAACTTTATCCAACGCAGTTAAATTGATTGGGAGAAAACTCGCTTTGTAGTTTCTTGATTTCGCAATCTTTGATCAAGTGCCATGCAGGCATTACGCAAAAAAGGTTTACCTTCATTTGTAATTTGGAGTTTTGTCTGGGTTTTAAACTTTACCAACCCATCATTAAACATTTCTGATAAAAAAACTTTTATATCGGAGACTTGCGGCTCATCAAGTTCTACTTCACCTTCACACATTAAATTTAAAATTTGATATCTTAGTTTTTTATCTTCTTCGGTTAATTTATGTCCACGTAAAGTTGGAATTTCAAGTTGATCAATTTTTCTCTCATATAATCCCAAAATCTTTTCATTCTGATGAAAACAAGATGCCGTCTCAGAAATTGCACTCACTCCTAATCCCAAAAGCACATCTGATTTTTGATCTGTATAACCCATAAAATTACGATGCAATTTATTTTCTTGTGCGGCTTTTGACATTGCATCAGTTGGTAATGCAAAATGATCCATTCCCATTTCTATATATCCAGCATCAAGCAATCGTGTTCTTGCCACTTCATACAAAAGTCGTTTTTCTTCTCCATGTGGAATATCTTCGTCTTTGAATAATCTCTGTTGTGGTTTTATCCATGGAACCTTTGCAAAGCTATAAAGTGCTAAGCGATCTGGTTTTAATGTTAACGTTAAATCAATTGTGCGATTCATGATTTCTAAGTTTTGTGCTGGCAAACCATAAATTAAATCTATATTGATAGAATCAAAACCAAGCTCTCGTCCCCAATTTAAAACTTGCTCGGTGACTTCAAAAGGTTGTATTCGATTAATAAGTCTTTGAACTTCAGGATTAAAATCTTGAACACCTAAACTTAACCTATTCCAACCAAACTCACGAAGAACTTCTAACTGCTCTTTGGTGGTTCGTCGAGGGTCAACTTCCATTGAGCCCTCAAAATTTTCTGCTAAATAGACATCTTTGTGAAGCCCCATTAATAATTTCTTAAGTGAATCTGGTTGCAAAAAAGATGGACTGCCTCCTCCTAAATGAATCAACTGTAAGGGAGATTCTTTAAATTTTGGATTTTGTGCAAAATAAATTTCTTTTTCTTTGAGTACTCGATCCACATATGGATTTTCAACCTGATGACTTTTTGTAATTGAATTATTGCAACCACAAAAAGTACAAAGTGTTTCACAAAATGGGATATGGACATAAAGCGACCAAGAGTTTTTCAAATCACTTTTTAAAGATGTTAACCACTCATCTTGTGTTGGACTTTCGGTCCAATGGGGAACCGTCGGATAACTAGTATACCTAGGAGCTGGCACATCATATTTAGCAATGAGTTCTCGTAATGATAAATTTGATTTCATATTTAATCCTCTAATCTCAATTTTGAGAATATATCTGCTCTTGTCCTTTAGCTTCTAAATTTGATTTCATCTTAAATCGTTCTCGAACTCGCTGTATAATCCATCGTACATGAGATTCTGGAGTTTTTGGCAATACTCCATGACCAAGACCACAAACCCATCTTTGTAAAAAATCGGATGGAAGTGATAAAACTTCATCTAAATATTTTTCAAAGTGAAGTTTAAATTCATCAGTTGGTAAAAATAAAAGAGACTGATCAAAATTTCCTTGAATAACTTTATCTGGAAATAATTCAAATGCTTGTTTTAAACTCCAGCGGTGATCAACACCAATTCCTAATAAATTACTTTTTTGCATCCATAGTGAATCTTGGTAATGAGCCGGTTGCACTCCCCTGGCATAATACATAATTTGATTTGGAAATAAATTGGTCCATTTTTTTATCCAGGGAGTAACAACTTCTTGAAATAAAGTAGGTGATAATTCTCCGGCAGAAGTATCAAAAATCATAACCACCTCAGCGCCACTGGCTAATTGATTACGTATTGATTCTTCGATTAGGGGTGCTAAAATATTTGTGAGCCAATTTGAGTAATAACTTAAATGACTTTTACTTTTTAAAAGGGGCCCTTGATGGGTATCTTCCATCCAATAGGTAAATAAGGTCCATGGACCACCAATAAATCCGATTAAACTTTTATCATGTGGAAGTTGGCGCCGAGTTTCAGAGAGAGCATCAAATTGAAATTGCAATTGTGCAATAGCATCTTGAGTTGTCGTAAAATTAGTAGTTGGTTTCGGGCCCAGCTTGGGTCCTTTATCTGTAAATTCTAAATCACATCCAAGAGCTTCCAACGGAAATAAAATATCACTAAATAAAATTGCTGTATCAAATCCAAAATCAAGCACAGGACCAAGCGCCACTTCGGCCGCAAGCAAGGGCTGTTTGCATAACTGTTCAAAAGTGTACTGAACCCGCAAACCTTGATAATGAGAATGATATCGTCCCGCTTGGCGCATAAACCAAATAGGAGGGCATAAATTATTTTTTTTATTTAATGCGAGTTGAAAATTTTTATTCATTTAGTGCTCCCTAATTTTAATACTCAAACTTTTTAAGTTGTAATAAGACTGCTCATGATTATGTCTGATCGTTTTACGATTATATCAGATATAATCACGAACAGTTATTTTCTTGACTATAAATTCCATTGATACCCCACTCCTCTCACTGATTTTATAATTTCACCTTTTTCATCTTTAATATACTGTCGCAATCTTACAATGGCATTATCAATAGAGCGTGGACTTGGGTATTCGTCTTCTCCCCAAACATTATTTAATATCTCATCGCGATTTACTGCCTTGGGACTCGAATCAATTAAAAATTTTAAGACTTTTAAATCACGGAGTGGAATTAATTGCTCTGTACCTTCTGTTTCATCTCTTAACTTCATTGATTTAAAATCAATGATACGATTATTTATACTTATTATTTTTTCTTTCGCATGATTGCTCAACACATGAGAAACTCGGAGCAATAATTCTTTTAGATGAAAAGGTTTTGGAATAAATTCTTCTGCACCTAATTCGTATCCATAGAGTCGATTTTCTGGTTCACTCAGCGCGGTCATAAAAATAAAAGGTACAGTTGTTATTTTTTTTATTAGTTTTGCCAATTCAAAACCTGAACCGTCTGGTAATGTGACATCAAAAATAATTAGATCATAATTTGACCACTTTGATTTTATAAATTCACATTCTCTTTGAGTTGTCACCCAATCAATAAAATAATTTTCTTTTTCTAGTCGCTCTTTTAAATTTTTTCCTAAAACTCTATCATCTTCAACTAATAGAATTTGCGATTTTTCATCGACCATTGGGAACTCCAGAGTTTATATTTTGATACTGGGGGATTATTAAATGGCATTCAAATTTATTTAAACTCAGTTTTGCAAAATGAACTTCACCATTAAGTTTACGAACTGACTCTTGAACAACATGCAATCCGATACCTGTACCACTGGTGGGAGTCGTACGCGAAAATAATTTTCCGATTTTATTTATATCTCCTATAAAACCTTTTCCATTATCACTTAAAAATATTTCTAGATTCTCATTTTTCAAATTAACATCCATTATAATTTCTGTGGCTTCACCATGTATCCATGCATTTTGAATTAGATTTTGAAAAATATTTTGAAATAATCTCCGATCAATATCCAATGTAAGTTGCTCTAACCAATCATTATTAGAGTTTTGAGATTTACAAATTATATTTAATCCTGGCCAATCCATTTTTAAATTTTCAATAAATGTTAACCATTTTCGCCGTTCAAATATAGTTTGCAAATTAAAATCACGAGACATCCAGAGTGCATTTTCAAGTTGGACTTGCAAGCCCATTACCTCTTCTTGCACGTGTTGAATTCTTGATTTTAATTCGTCTTTATCTTCAACCTCTTCAATGAGTTCAGTTTGAAGTCGTAATCGAGTTAAAGAGGTTTTTAAGTCATGAGTAAAAAATGCAAAAAATGTTTTTACGCGCTCTTTTTCGTTTTCGATGCCCCAAACCAAGTATAAAAGAGCAAACCCACCAGATAGTAACATGATTATTAAAAAAGTTCCCTCTTGCTTCATCATTTCTTTATAATAAAGACTTTGTTCTAACGATGGAGGATTTTGAACCCAAGTATCAACTCCATTCATAATAAATACCAACCACCACGAAGCCAAAGCCACTGTGATTGCTATCCAAATAAAAGTTAAAACAAAATGTAACCTAGATTTTTGCACTGATACGACCTGCCTCTACAAATTTTTCAATTAGGGAATCCAATAATTCATCTGTGTGAGCATAACTCATAAACCCAACTTCATAGGCGTTAGGTGGCAAATAAATGCCTCGTTTCAATAGCTCATGAAAAAATGTTTTATACACATCAGCAGTATTTTTTGGAAACTCTTCAATAGATCGTGGATAACCATTATTCCAATTTGAAATTTTTGTAATTGGAGTTGATAGCAATGATGAGGTAGATGAAATTGATAATTTGGAGGGTTCATTCATTAATATTGAATTGGGATAAAACCAAAATAAAGAACCAAACTGTGTGATCGATATTGGGATTTTTTCTGTTTGAAAGGCCTCACTTAATTTTTTAGTCCAGTTTTTAGTTCGCTCATTGATAACTTGAATTACAGAATTAGTTTTAATTTTTTTTAATGTTTCAAGTCCTGCAACCATACCAACTGGATTTGCACTCAAGGTTCCCGCTTGATAAACTGGTCCTTGTGGGGCAACAAGTTCCATAAGATCAGAGCGACCACCATAACAGCCCACAGGAAAACCTCCACCAAGAATTTTTCCGTAAGTAACAAGATCTGGTTTTATTTTTAAAATTCGAGCCATGCCACCAATTGAAACTCTAAAACCACTAATAACTTCATCAAAAATTAAAAGTACATTATATTTTAAACATAAATCTTTTAGCGCTTGTAAGAAAACTTCACGCTGAGGAAGTAAACCAAAATTAGCTGGCAGGGGTTCAATAATTGCTGCTGCTAAATCAACATGATGAACGGCAAAGGCTTTTTCTAAAGCTTGAATATTATCTAATGGAACAACAATAGTACTGTCTGCGACCTCTGCTGAAACTCCTGCACTATCAGATACAGCCTCCCCAGCTAATCCGCTTCCCGCTTTCACTAACATATTGTCAACATGGCCATGGTAACAACCATGAAATTTTAAAATTTTATTTTTTTTCGTAGCTCCACGTGCCACTCGTAAAGCACTCATAACAGCTTCAGTCCCGCTGGATACAAATCGTAATTTTTCTAAATGAGGGACTTCATTTTGAAGCCATTCACCCAATGCTAAAGAATAAGGTTCGCAGGCTCCAAAAGACCAAGCTGTATTAATCATTTCTAAAACAGAATTTTGCACATCTGCATCTCTGTGACCTAATATCATGGGTCCAAAACTCATGCAAAAATCAACATACTTTTGATCTTCAACAGATGTCAGGTACGCACCTTGAGCGGATTTAAAAAATAGGGGCGAACCACCTACACCTTTAAAGGCCCGAACTGGTGAATGAACACCACCGGGTGCAACTTTCTGTGAACGATTAAATAATTCTGAATTTATATTTGAATTTACAGACGACATTTACAGTTCCTTAATAAAATTTAAAAAATCTTCTTCATCAAAAAAATAAAAAAGATTTTTATTTGGTGTAAAATATTTTTTTAAAACTTTAGCAGTATCTCCAAAACCACAGGCATGCTTTTTCTCTAGCAAATTGGGAAAATACTCAAGTGCTTTTTCAAAAAGTACTCCACTTTTCCAATAATAAAATTGAGCATCCTGCCAATCAATTGTTGCTCGCTCTCTAGGAACAAGATGGTAGGTAGCATAAATATTTTGAGTTTGATCTGCAACCTGATCATGGGTCAATCTCACCCAATTTAGAGGTTTAAAAATTCCAACTGCTGATAGTTCGGGTTCCTCAAATCCAAGTGAATCACTGCACCCATTAATCCAATACCCTTGTTGAGCTAATTTTATCCAGGTCTTCACTCCTGCTGTCCATAAAATCTGTTTCGAATTTAATTTAAAATTTTTGGAAACTGCATTTGCTCGTGAAATAAAGAGAGCCTCAGCACTATTTACATTACCATAATTAATTTGCCTATGTTGAATATCTTGTGCAATTTCAACTCTTTCAAAAAAATTATCGGTATTTGGAATAAAATATAATGCTACTTTATTTTTATTAATCTTCAATTGAGAATTCATTTGGAAATTTTTTTTAATTTTATATCTTCGCTCTGCAAGTTCTTCACCTTGAGTTGTAAGTCCCCTAATCATGGCTATTGATTCTGAGGTTACAACAGATACACCGATGGCTTGATGGCAACCCCCACCATAACTCTTTAATATTTCACGTTCCCACATTACATTTTCAAATGTTGTAAGACAATGTATTGGTGCTAAAAGTTTTTTAAGTTCATCACGATCTGAGCGAACTTCAATTGCAAGAGCTCCCTGAGCTGCTGCTGTAGGATTTTCAGATAAAGGTAAGATCATCCAACGACAACTTTGAACTTGTGGTAATATTTCTTCTTTTAAATTTATCCACTCTAAATTTTGCTCTTGTATTTGAAATTTATTTTCTGAATTAAATAAAAACTCACTAGCCTTCATCATTCTATCAAAGGCAGCTTTTGCAACCACTAAGCCATCAACATCTTTTGTCTCATGCATTTTACGAAGTCGCGTTGTCATGTTTCCACGCACAGGTAAAAATTGAACTTCGTCTAAAGGATAGGGCCAAACTTTTTTTATAAATCGACCAATATTAAGCGTTCGTCGCGGTGATGATGAAAAAATGCGAAGTTGCGAGTTTACCCTTTTATCAAAAAAACTTTTTTTTATAAGTAGTAAATCTCGCGCATCTGCTCTTGGAAGAGTGGCACAAATTTCTAATCCTGGTCTTTCATCCATAGGAAGATCTTTCCAAGAATGAACAACCAGATCAAATTCTCCCGTTTTTAAACCTTCTATAAAATCTTCGGTAAAAACTCCTTTTTCTGGCATCTTCCAGAGAGGATCAGTTTGATTTTTATCTCCAAGAGATTCACGAAAATGATATTTAATTTGAAGATTAGGATGTTTTTCTTGAAGTGCATTTCCAACCGTCAAGGCTTGTAATCTTGCCAAATGACTTTTGCGAGCAGCTATAGTGAGCATACGTCATCCCATCCCCATGGTCGATGAAAACAATATTCAAATCTTGAGCGCGCCAACTGCTGAATAAATTGTTGTGCTTCAATTTTTCTTTTTTGTAGATTTATTTTTTGTTTTTCTTGTAACTTAAAAAACTCCTGCAATCCTATTACAAATCCTTTTTGATTTAAATTTTTAATGGGTTCATGTTCAGCTCTTAGATCTAAATAATTATTTATTGATAGATTTTGACTACTAATCCATGTCTGTAATTTTTCATTAGCGATGGGAGCTGCAACAATTATGTCTACTTCAAAAAAATGGTTTTTAACTATCGTTTGGTTTAAAATCCCATTTTCATTTCTTTTTTTTGTCATAATAAAATCACTTATATTATCTTCATAATTTAGTGAAAAATTCAAAAGTAGTTCTTTAACCTTGGATTTATTACGAGTGACAATTCCGATCGGATGTTCAATAGATTGAACATAAGGAAATATTTTTTCACATAATTGACCTGCTCCCAAAATTAATAAAGGGCGCTCTCTTGGGATAAGTGTTCGCACCCAACTGCCATAAGTTTGCGTTCCAGTATTTTGTAAAAATTGCGTTCTTACTTTTTTAATATCCTCAAAAACCCAGGACAACCAAGGGCTAAAAAAATTGGCTACTTCTTTTTGTAATTGAATTTGATTTTTAAATTGACCTAGCACTTCGGTCTCTCCAACCATTGGAGAATGTAATCCAGCTAAAACTTCGATTAAAAAACTGTAGGCCTGTTCACCTTCGAGAAGATCCCATGATGATTTTTGTGTTGATGAATTTAACATGTTTAAATCTTGAAAGTCTGTTGGAATATATTTGCTCAAATGAATTTTTCGCAAGCAAGTTTCAAACTTAACAGAAGTTTGAGGTTCAATCTCAAAACTTTTTGCATTTTTATGAGCTTTTTCATGATGAAATAAAAAAAAATCGTTTACCATGACGTTTAAAGTGCCAGGAGATTTAAAAAGATACGTCACAGATTTGTCATACGACGCAATACTGAATTATTTTTTTTAAATTGAGTAGTAAAAACCCATAAATCAATTCGTCTTTAGAACACGATGATTAAAAATCAGTAAAAAAAAAATTCAGACAAAGGTCTAGTTAGATTTTTTTTGATTCTCAAATGGGTCTAATTTTTATTTATGAAGTTAAAATTAATTACTTCAATAGTTTTTATATGGCACCATTTTTATATTATGGATAAATCACTATTTTTAAAAATCAAACTGAGTACAATTCAACCCTCAAAAATTTTAACATTTAATGTTTATGTTTTGATAAATGGTCACTTTACTTTATATTTAAAACTTGGTGATGCATTTGATCCTATTAAGTTACAAACATTAATGAGTCGTTCGCAAAATGACTTTTTCTACGTTCACCACACCGAATGGAAAAATTATAAAGAATACATTCAGGAAGTGTTACGCTCAACAACAGCTTCTCCTCTTGAAAAAGCAACTATTTTACGTGAAAGTTCTGTTGCTCTAATGGAAGAACTCTACGAACATCCTGACGTAAATGTGGCTTTAAATAATTCTCGACCCATAATATCCGATTTTGTTTCTTTTATTAAACACGAACCAGAAGCTATGGGTCACTTGATCAGTTTATCCGGACATGACTTTTACACTTATAATCACTCTCTCGATGTGGCGATTTACTCTCTTGGATTAGGTCAAATTATAGGTTTTTCTGAAAAAGAATTAGAAGAGCTAGGTATTGCAGCCTTATTTCATGATATCGGAAAACGTAATGTGAGTCTTGATATTCTTTGTAAAAAAGGAAATCTATCTCCTGAAGAGTGGACAATCATGCAACAACATACCACTTATGGTTTTGCAATTTTAAATCAAAACCCGACAATATCTGATGGGATAAAAAATGCTTGTTTTGAGCATCACGAAAGTTTTTTAGGGAATGGTTATCCTCAACAATTAACTGGTCAAGAAATCCACCCATTTGCAAGAATTGTTGCTATCACAGATACTTATGATGCAATGACAACGCAAAGATCTTACAATGTTCCTTTAAAACCTTATGATGCCCTTCGAATTATGAAAGAACAGCTTTCTGGTCGATATGATCCTCAGATGCTAAAGGCTCTTTATGGAGTTCTATTTCAATTGAAAGCCGCTTGATCTAAGATAAACCTGTATTTTCAAGAAAATAACGGCGCATGATTTTGTCTCGCATACAATTGCGAAGCAATCAGACTTAATCATATGCAGTTATTTTGAGAATCTCATAGTTGGAAAGAAAATAATATCACGAATAGTATGTCGGTCAGTTAAAATCATAACGATCCGTTCTACTCCCAAACCAACGCCACCAGTAGGAGGCATTCCCACTTCAATGGCATGAACAAAATCTTCATCCATGGGTTGAGCTTCTTCATCAACCACTCGCTTTGCTTCTTGTTCCATTAAGCGTGCTCTTTGATCTTCGGGATCATTTAATTCAGAGTATGCATTTCCAATTTCCATTCCTGCAGCAAATGGTTCAAATCGTTCAACCAAACCTTTATGCATACGATGTTTTTTGGTTAATGGAGAAATTTCAACTGGATGATCCATAATAAAAGTTGGATGCCAAATATGTTGCTCAACTGTTAACTCAAATAACTTCATTAACATTTCTCCACGGTTAAATGGCTTTTCTGCATCACTTCCATGTTTTTTTAATGTTGTAAACAAATCTGCATCACTAATTTTATCAGGGTCCACTTGAGCATACTCTTTAATACCATCCATAACTGTAAGTCGTCTCCATGGAGTAGTAAAATCAATTTCTTTACCTTGATATTCAAACTTTAAACTTCCTTTGGTTTTCATGACTAAGTGAGTGACTAAGTCTTCAAATTGAGTCATTTGATAATTATAATCAGTGTAAGCCTCATACCATTCTAACATTGTAAATTCAGGATTATGGGATCTATCTATTCCTTCATTTCTAAAGTTTTTTCCAATTTCATATACCTTTTCAAAACCTCCCACGATTAATCGCTTTAAATAAAGCTCTGGAGAAATTTTCATATATAATTTCATATCCAATGCGCGATGATGAGTTTGAAATGGATGAGCTGACGCACCTCCATAGATTGGTTGAAGGACTGGAGTTTCAACTTCTAAAAAACCTCTATTATCGAGAAAGTTTCTAATCTCGCGAATAATTTTTGAACGGGTTTCAAAAACTTTTCGTGAGTCCATATCAGAAATTAAATCAAGATGACGATGACGATACTTAGTTTCAACATCTGTTAACCCATGATATTTTTCTGGAAGGACTTCTAAACTTTTCGATAAAATTTGAAAGCGCGAGCAATGTAAACTCAATTCTCCTTTTTTAGTTTTAAAAATAAAACCTTCAATCCCAACTATATCCCCAAGATCAATCAATTCAAAAACTGATTTATCCTCTTCTGGAAGATCCTCTATTTTTAAATACCCTTGAATTGATCCTGTCTGATCTTGCACATTAAAAAAAGCTGCTTTACCCATTGGACGTTTTGTCATCAAGCGACCTGCTATTTTATATATAACATCTAGCTTGGTTTCTCCAGTTTGAATAACATCATTATACTTTTTAAAAAGTTGTTCAATGTTTGCTGTTCTTTCAAAACTATACGGAAACGGATTTATTCCACGAGCTTTCATCTCATGAAGTTTTTTTCTTTTTTCAGCTTTTAAAGGATTATCTTGAATCTCTGACATTTGTAACTCTCCAAATTTTATTTAATTAATAAGTGTATCTGCTTTATTACTTCTTACTTACTTAATACCAACATAAGTGTCCATTACATCTTGTAATAATTGAATAGCTTCTGCTTTTGGTCTTTGAAAAGCATTACGTCCGATAATACTTCCAAAGCTACCTCCCGCAGCAAGTTCTTTAATTTCGTGAAGCAACTCATTTGAGTTTTTAGCTTCTCCACCAGAAAATATAACAATTCTTTTCCCACTAAATGCAGAATGGATGATATGTCGAGTTCGATCTGCTAAACTGGTAATTTTAACTTTTTGTTCAATATAAGCTTTACGATTAATTTCTTGCTCAATATGCTCTGATGGTGGTTTTATTTTTATAATATGCGCCCCTAGTTGAGCGGCAATATGTGCGGCGTAGGCAACAACATCTACTGCAGTCTCACCTTCCTTAGATAATTGTTCTCCTCTAGGATAGGACCAAATCACAACAGCTAAACCTGCTTCTTTTGCCTTGCGCGCAGCCACTGCAATCTCTTCATACATTTGTTTACGCTCAGCACTCCCTGGATAAATTGTAAAACCAATTCCAACGCAACCTAATCGCAAAGCATCTTCAACATTTGAAGTGAGCGCAGAAATGGGAGCCTTTGTTCCCCACAATGATTCTGAATTGTTTATTTTTAAAATTAAAGGAACTTCGCCAGCATAATCTCTTGCAACAACTTCAAGTGCACCTAATGGGGCCGCATACGCATTACAACCAGATTCAATTGCTAGTTGAATGTGAAAGTGAGGGTCATAGGCATCAGGATTTTTAGCGAAGCTTCTGGCTGGACCATGTTCAAACCCTTGATCCACTGGCAGTAATACAATTTTACCTGTTCCCTTGAGGCGGCCATGATTTAAAATACGAGCTAGATTAGTTAATACGCCAACATTGTCAGCTCCATACCAACTTAAAATCTCCCTTACTCTTGGTGTCATCCGCGCTCCTTCCAAATTATATAAATATTGCAACAAACCTAAACATTTAAATTTCTGAAATCAAGAAAAACCAGCTCCTCGACAAAGTAAGTCTCAAAAAAATTAAATACTTAATTTTCAATTGATCTTGACCCATCACTAAGCTGTATGATGTTTTTTAAATCTTAAACAAAAAATTAAAAAAGGAAGTATCATGGCAAATAAAATTTTAGACTTTGTAAAACCAGGCGTAGTGACTGGCGATGATATTCAAAAAATATTTTCGTTTTGCAAAATAAATAAATGCGCACTACCAGGAGTTAACGTTATAAATACAGACTCAATTAATTCTGTGATGGAGGCTGCAGCAAAATCTAAATCCCCAGTAATTATTCAATTCTCAAATGGTGGCGCTCAATTTGTTGCAGGAAAAGGACTCAAGCTTCCCGGTCAACAATCAAATATTCTAGGTGCAGTAAGTGGTGCACAATATATTCATACTATGGCAGAACACTATGGTGTTCCAGTGATTGTCCATACTGATCATGCTGCTAAAAAATTATTGCCATGGATAGATGGACTACTTGATTATGGTGAACGTCATTTTGAAAAAACAGGAAAACCATTATTTAGTTCACACATGTTAGACCTCTCTGAAGAAAGTCTTGAAGAAAATATTGAAACTTGTGCAAAATATCTTGAGCGCATGAACAAAATGAAAATGACTCTTGAAATAGAACTTGGATGCACTGGGGGCGAAGAAGACGGAGTTGATAATTCTGGAATGGATAACTCTGCTCTCTACACACAACCAAGTGACGTTGCATATGCATATAAAATTTTAAGTAAAGTGAGTCCTCGTTTTACAATCGCAGCTTCATTTGGAAACGTTCATGGTGTTTATGCCCCAGGAAATGTAAAACTAACTCCAAAAATTTTAGCTAACTCGCAAAAATATTGTTCTAAAGAAATGGGACTTCCTGAAAATACTTTAAACTTTGTATTTCATGGTGGATCAGGCTCTAGCCCAGAAGAAATTTCAGAGTCAATAAGTTACGGTGTTGTTAAAATGAATATTGATACTGATACTCAATGGGCAACATGGAATGGTATTCGAGAATATTATTTAAAAAATCAAAGTTACTTACAAGGACAAATCGGTAACCCCGACGGCGCAGACAAACCAAATAAAAAATTCTACGATCCAAGAGTTTGGATTAGAGCTAGTCAAGTGAGTATGGTAACACGCCTTGAACAAGCCTTTAAAGATTTAAACTCTGTTAATACTTTATAAACCCAAACTGTAATTTGGGCAGCCGGAGTTGAACCTTCTAAACTAAGTATGCAACTAGGGACTCAACTTGATCAGTTAGGAAGAGTTATTGTAAATGATTTTTTAAATATTGATAATCATGAAGATGTCTTTGTTATTGGAGATTTGGCACATTTCAAATTAAAAAATAATGGATTACCACTTCCTGGCTTGGCTCCTGTCGCCCTTCAACAAGGAGAACATGCTGCAAAAAATATTCTCCGAAAAATAAATAATTTACCTTATACTCCCTTTATTTACCTCGACAAAGGAATGATGGCTACCATTGGACGAAAAAAAGCAATTCTACAATATAAGGGATTACAAGTTTCAGGTATTTTAGCATGGTTAGCATGGCTTGTAATACATATTTTTTTTCTGATAGATTTTAAAAATAAAATCTTTGTTTTTCTAAATTGGTGTTGGTCCTATTTTACTTTTCAAAAAGGGGCAAGACTTATTGTAGGTAAAATTGAAACCACTGACTCACAGAAATAGAATGTGAATTGTAAATATTAGATGTCATTACTTTTTACACATGTGAATTTATTTTTATTAATCTTTATTTATTTTACCTTTAACTATTCAATCTCTAGATTTTTTTTATTTTTATGATATTTAAAACTCTAATTAAGATGGTGTTTGAAATAATCAGAACAGTTGATCAGACCTTGATTACTTAAAATAGTTTAATGGATTATATTAACAGGATGTAAATGTAATGAAAAACCAAAAGAATGTACCCTTATTTACTTTCACAATTTTGATCTTAAAAATATTTATATTGATCACAATTTATGAATCGAGTTTTGCAAAAAACAATACATGTTCTGAATTGTTTTTTAATACTAAAAATAAACTTGTTAATTCATTTAACATTCAAAATTATCATTTGGATTTTTTAAATGATTCTGAAAAAGAAATTTTCATCCAATTAAAGAAATTTGATGTAAAATATTTTAACTTTAATAATGAATTTTTTCATGATTATGATTTAATCGCGATATTGCAAAATTCAGATCTTCCACTTTATCGAGAAAATTTAAAAAAATTAAATGACGAATTAACCCTTGAGGCAGTAAATAATCCTTCTTATAATGGAATCCTAATATTACAGAATGCCCTTCGAAAAGTATTAATAGATAATCACCTCACGGAACCTTTGATCGCTAAAAGAATGGTACATTTAAAAAGTAAGGGTAAAAAAAACTGGAAATTTTTATTAGGTGATTTGAGCCTCAAAGAAACTCAAGAGAACTTTTATGGAAATGATATACATAATGTTTCACCTGACTCACTTGTCGGACAATATCTTGCACAAACAGATGCTCAAACTAGAATTGTTCAATATCCTAGTCATACTGATCCTAATGTTTTAGGTCCAGAAAAATTATTTATAAATGTAAGTGCTAATTCATTTGATTTATTCAAGGAATTAATTCTTTCAAACCATAATTACATGACAGTTGTGGGACATGCAGCTGTTATTCACAAAGGTTCTTTTTATTCTCATGGTGGCAAAAAATCTGAAATCAGAATTGTTTCAAACAATACTCCTTTTCCAATTTTACTTTTCAAATCAACTGAAGCACAAAGACTTAATCGTTATATGGAAACTGCTGTAAGTCCAAAATATATAGGATGGGAACATCCGCTTAAATTACCATGGATGCTTGAAGGATATTGTGCTAAAGGGGGATTTAATTGCTGTACTCAGTGGATAGGCAATATTCCTATAGGAGACAAATTAGTTACGTCATATGAGTTTCCACCTCCAGATAGAGGACCAGATCTAAGTCGACGGATTCAAGAACTTCAGAATTATACTATTACAGATGATGTTTTTAATGAGGTTAAAAATTTTTGGAAAGTTCCAGGACATGAACAACTTGCCAATGTTATTGGTCAAGGAGATGCAAATGTAAGAGGTGAAATGGCAAGTCCTGGATGGGTAATTAAAACATTAATTAATGCTACGGATACTGAAAGGGTGCCATTGGTTTTTGTATTTTCGAATGATCATAGATTACCAATAACAGATCAATCTGTTAACAGATTGAATTATGAACCTCCAAGATAACTGCTCATGATTAAGTCTGATCGTATCACGATTATATGCGAGACAAAATCATTCGCCATTATTTTCATGTTTGTTGGGGGTGATTTTTTAAACACCCCGATTATGAATGAAAAATGGGATGATTAATAATCATCCCATTTAAAAACAAAACAATTTTTGATTAACTCATTTTTTTGAAGGAAGTTGATCTTTTTTAACTTCAGTAACAACTGATTTAGAAACAATAAATTCAAAAACTTTTTCTTCCGTTATTGAATGTATAAATCGATCAGCGTATTCTGGTCTTAAAAAATGTTCACGAACTTTTTTCTCTTCAATACCTGAAGTTGCAACATAATCAGTTATTTTTTTATCAATATCCTCTTTTTTAGCAAAAAGCTCATGTTTCTTAGAAATCTCACCAGTAATATAGGCCGCTTGTAAAATTTCTTTTGCATTTTGATCAAACTCTTTATCCCATTTTTGAACATATTCAGCAAATTCTGCATCACCCATACCCTGTTGCTGCATTCTTTTTTTGAAGTCTTCGATTAGGCCTTCCTTTTGTTGCTTTAATAATGAAGCTGGAACTTCAACTGGATTTGCATCAACTAATGCTTTAAAAACACGATCTTTAAATTCACTTTCAATACGTTTTTTTTCTGACTGCTGAATATCTGTTCTGATATTATTTTTTAAATCTTCAAGACTAGAAATTCCACCTAATGATTTTACAAATTCATCTGTCAACTCAGGAAGTTCTTTTTTCTTAAGTGCTGTAAGAGTCACTTTAAATTCAACTGCTTTGCCAGCAATCTCTGTTGCTTGATAATTTTCTGGAAATTTTAAATTCAATGTTTTTTGAGAGCCAACTGTCATTCCAACAACACCCTCTTCAAAACCTTCAATAAAAGACTTTGAACCTAATTCCAAACTAAAATCTTTTCCCGTTCCTCCATCAAGTGGCTTTCCATCTACAAAACCTTCAAAGTCAATAACAGCAACATCATCAATTTGTGCAGGCCTTTGCTCTAAAACAGGAACTTGATTAGCTCTGCTTTTACGAATATTATTTAAAATATTGTCTACTTCGGATTCATTAAAATTATATTGTTCTTTAAAAATTTGTAGACCTTCATATTTTTTTAATTCAACTTCAGGGCTCACTTCAAAGTCAGCTGAAAATGAAAATCCAGTATCTTCTTGTACTTCATCAAATTCAAATTGAGGATAATCTACTGGATTTAAAGAATGCTCCTTTAAACCTGATGAAAAACCTAATTGTAATAATTCATTAGCTGCATCATATTTTATTTTTTGGCCATAAACTGTTTTTATTGTAGCCAAGGGTGCTTTACCTTTTCTAAATCCCTTAATATCAGCTTCCTTTTGAGCTTTTTTAAATAAGCGATCAAATGTTGAACTTACAACTTCAGCTGGAATTTCTACGCTTAATTTTCTTTTTAATTGCGATACTTTTTCGACTTGTGTCTTCATTGAGACTCCTTTTTAATTTCTATGCCGCCTAGGGTATAGTAGAGACAAGATCTAAAATCAATGAAATACTGTTGAAATGATTGAGCAAAAAATTCATTTTGTAACTGGAAAAGGTGGCGTAGGTAAGAGCTGTGTTGCGCTAGCTTTAGCAAAACATCTTTCTCAAAAAGGACTATCAGTCCTACTCATAGAGCTTGGTCAAATAAGTTTTTTTACCGACCACTTACAAATTCCAATTTCTTATGCTCCACTACAATGGAAGCAAAACCTTTCAATAGCTATATGGTCTGGAGCAGACTGTCTTAAGGAGTACGCACTTCACTTATTAAAAATTGAAGCCCTGTATAATTTATTTTTTGAAAATAAATTAAGCAAAAGCTTAATAGAAGTTGCACCTAGCTTACCAGAACTTTCCATTTTAGGTAAAATCACAAGTGGCTTGCGCAAAGTTGGTCCTCCCTTAAAATTTGATTGTATTGTTGTCGATGGATTCTCAACTGGACATATGATTTCATTATTAAAAGCACCACGTGGAATGCTTGAAGCTATTCCCATTGGCCCCATGGGAGAACAAACCCGTGGTATCCTCGAAATAATTAAAAATAAAAATGTATGTAATTATTGGATAACGTGTTTGCCCGAAGAATTACCTGTCATTGAATCCATAGAACTAGCCCAATTACTTTACAACGAAACACAAATCAAACCCCATCTTGTTATTAATAAACTATTAAATCAAACTGAAATTGATTCGTTACAGGGTTCTTCTGATTCTGAGTTAAAATTTATCAATACTCTTAAAAATAAAATTATTTTCGAAAAATCACTAATCAATCAATTGATTGAAAGTGATTGTTTTAAAAAATTTGAACTGAACAATATTAGTAAAAGTAACACAAGTAATAGTAGTGATTTTTTACAAATTCCATTTTTTTACGAAAGTAATTCTGAAATTTTACTCGACTTAATGTCTACTCCTTTTTTTCCATTAAATCTAAATTTTGAATTTAAGGAGTATCAAACACTATGATTACTAATTCACACTTTAGGTCAGCTAAAATTATAATTTGCATTGGCAGTGGCGGTGTTGGTAAAACGAGTGTATCAGCAAGTCTTGGCTTATGGGCTGCGGAACAAGGTAAGAAAACCTTAGTTTTGACTGTTGATCCTGCAAAGCGCTTAGCAAGTACATTAAACATTAAAGACGATGGCCTAGAATATTTAGTTTTAAAAACTCAAGCCCATGGTGAACTTTGGGCTTCTGTTTTAAATAGCAAATTGATTTTTGATACCTTTTTAAAAAAAGCTGCAAATAAGGGTTTAAATCCCAAACTTTTAGAAAATTTATCAAATAATAAACTCTACCAACAATTGTCGACTACATTGAGTGGTTCCCAAGAATTTACGGCAATTGAAAAATTATACTCAAGTTATAAAAGTGGAATTTATGATTTGATTATTTTAGATACCCCACCGACTCAACATGCAATAGATTTTCTAGAAGCTCCTGCAAAAATTTCTCAACTTTTTAATGAGTCTATTCACAAATGGGTACAAAGTTCAATTGAACCGAACACTACATTTTGGGGCGTTTTATTTCAAAATACGACATCAAAAATTTTAAATATTTTGCAAATTTTAACAGGATCAGATTTTGTAATTCAACTTCGAGATTTTTTTAATAATGTAGGTTCAATTCAAAAAGATTTGTTTGTTCGTTCAGAAGAAATTCAAAATCTATTATATGATAAAAACACAGTTTTTAATTTGGTGACAGCTTTTGATAGAGCCAAAATAAAAGAAGCGCAAAATTTTGCAAATCAATTAAAAATGAAGGGTTATCATTTAACCACTCTTACAATTAATCGATCCTATCCAGAATGGTTACCAGCTCCCTTTAAATCTGGTTCAACTGCAGATCAATATTGCATAAAATTAAATGATTATTATAAAAATAAATTAGAATTTTTTGATCAAATTTTATTTGATCAAAAAATTGAAGTTTTGCGGATTCCTGAGTTTTCAAATAATATTTCAGACCTTGAAGGTCTAAAAAAAATGATAGAGTATTATTAATTACTCATCTCCTAAATCTTTTTTAAAACTATCACTTGTAGCATCTGATGGCTTGACCTCATCATCATCTTCTTTATCTATATAAACTTCTTTACTATCATCATTATATCCAAATAATTCCCCGTATCGGGCCCACTGTATCAAAGTATCAAATACAGTTTCTGGATTTTCATTTGGTAACCATTCATGAATAGTTTGAATGGCTTCGTCTTTAGACATGGACATACTATCGCTATTAAAAAGTCGATGATAAAATAACTGAGTAAGTTTTAACTGCATGAGCCCTTCATGAATCATTTCTTTTCGACGATTAATATCAGCTTTAATAAAATGCTTACCTAAATCTGTAAGCACGATTTGATTTTTAGGTGTATCAACAAAATCTAAGAGCTCGGCAGCTTTTGCCATTAATAAGATTTGTAAAGAGTCCTTCATTAATTTTGGCGCTAAAGAAAAAGCATCTGCTCGCCCACCCTCTTCATAAACTAATTCTAATAACCCCACTACTTCAGTCATATTTACATGAGGTGGAGCTTCAACTGCTTGCCCTTGCAATGCAGGCGGAACCCAATCAGGAGTATCTGGAATTATCGCTTCGGTTAAGACATCCCTAATAATTTCTACTAAATTTTTAAATGCGACACTCTTTTCATCCCGTGGATAGGATAATTCATTTCTGATTGTGTATCTAATTTGTCCTGGGTTAGAGCCCATGACTAAAATACGACTTCCCATTGAAACAGCTTCTGTTATATTATGAGTAATTAATACAATTGATTTAATTGCAGTTTTTTTTGATAACCAGAGATTTAAAATTTCTTTTCGAAGGGTTTCTGCTGTTAAAATATCTAAAGCACTAAAGGGTTCATCCAAACATAAAATTGGTCTTTCCATCACAACGGCTCTTGCAAATCCCACTCTTTGCTTCATTCCCCCAGATAGTTCTTTTGGATATGCTTCTTCGAATCCTTCTAAGCCCACGATATCAATGGCTCGTTTTACTCGAAAATCCACTTCTTCTTTAGTAAGATTCAAAGGTTTTAAACCTAAGGCGATATTATCTGCAACATTTAGCCATGGTAACAACGCAAAACTTTGAAAGACCAATGCAACATCAGTATTTGCATCATGTAAAACTTTTTCTTCAACAAAAACTTTTCCATGGGTAGGTTTTAAAAGGCCTGCCAAAATACGAAGACAAGTTGATTTTCCAGAACCAGAAGGACCCAATAAAACTAACACTTCATTATCATAGAGCGATAAATTAATATTTTCTAAAACTTTTAATTTCCGACCAGAATCCAATTGAAAAGTTTGGTAGACATTTCTTAATTCTGCTAAAGTATGAGAACTATGTTGCGTCATATTAAATCCTTTTTCTTTTCATAATTCAGGGTGATTGAAAATCGCCCCAAACAAACAAGAAAATAACGGCGCATGATTTTGTCTAGCATATAATCAGTGCAAGCTGATCAGACTTAATCATAAGCAGTTATTTAGCGTTCAAACTTAAATCGTCTTTCAATCCATGCATACATTTTTGACCAAACCACACGATTGATTAAAGATACAATTATAGTTAACGCAATTAAAGCTCCAACTAAAAGCGAAAATTCGCCCTTATCTGTAGCAATGGTAATTAAAGAACCCATACCCGTTGTTGATATAATTTCACCCTTATATTTTATATATTCAGCCACAATACAAGCATTCCAAGCTCCTCCAAATGCCGTTATCCATCCGGTTAAGAGATTGGGCATGATGGATGGTAAATATAAATTTAACCATTTATCTTTTTTTGAAAGTCCAATCAAAGAAAAAGTTTCAATGAGTTCACGAGAAATCATCGTTGTACCCGCGAGGACATTAAATAATAAATACCACTGCACACCTAATAATATAAGAATAATAGAACCAATTGAAAGTGGTATGTTTAATTTATCTAAAATCATTAATACAATTGGATAAAGCATAGGAGCAGGAAATGAAGCTGCAATTTGTATAATAGGTTGGAAAATACGAGTGCGATTTGGTGAGAGCCCAACCCATAAACCAAATGGTACTGTCCAAAGAGTTGATATTAATACTGCAAAAATAATTCGAGCAAGAGTTGCAAGTGCTGAAAGTGAAATAGATATGATTTGTTCTTGAGTTAATCCCTCAAGCCAATGAAAAACCCTTGTTGCAACCCAAATTACACCAAGAGAAAATAAAAATATAAATACTCTCGAAAAAAAATGCCATTCCGATAAATTGAGGTATATTCTATAAAAAATATTTGTTGCTTTATTTATTTTTTTTGAGCCTGAAATGGGCCTTACAAAGTGATCTGAGTTGTTTTGATTTTGAGAATATGAATGTGGATTTGTTTGAGAATTAGAATTAGATCCAGAACTACGTTCTCGCCATTTTTCTGCTAGCTCTTTCAAAAATTGCTCGATAAATCTTACCATTCTAGATTCTTGTAATAATAATTGAACAAAAGGTATATCTTGAGCCGTTTCAGATTGTTCATCCATTCTAAATCTTCGAGTCCAAGAGATAATAGGTCGCCAAAAAATAAAATCCATTGAAGCTATAAGTAATACCATTGCTGCAAAACCAGCTACCATTGCCAACTGATCACCTTTTTCAATTGCCACAGCCATATAAGAACCTAGACCGGGAAGTCGAAAATCTTTTCCTCCCAATGTAAATGACTCACAAACATTTAAAAAAAACCAACCACCAGCCATTGACATTAAAGAATTCCAAGCTAATCCACTTGCCGAAAAAGGAAGTTCTATTTTAATAAATTTTTGAAATGCTGATAAATTTATATTTGTACTTAACTCATGTAAATTTGTGGGTACATTTTTAATTGAACTATAAAAACTAAAAGTTAAATTCCAAACTTGCCCTGTAAAAATCGCAAGAATACAAGCTAATTCAAGTGCCATATTTGTTTGATTCAAAAAAGAAAGTGCTCCAAGAACAAGAGGGGGCAAAAAACCCAATACAGGAATTGACTGCCCCATATCAAGAAGTGGAATTAAAATTTGCTCCATAGTCTTTGATTTTGCTGCCATATAGCCAATGACAATACTGAAGATCATAGAACAAGTATATGCGATGACAGCACGAAACAGTGAAAATATTCCATAAACAGGTAGTTTTAAAACAGAGAGATCAATGACTGGAGTTGGCTGCAATTCACCTGTCCAACGTTGAGCAGTTATAATTGTTCCATAAATTAAAAATGCGAAAAAACCAATAATTAAAAAATCACCCCAGAATCGAGATAATGAATGGCTTCGATGTGTTTGTGAATTATAAATCATAATAGTTTCTCATGACTAAGTCTGAATATCTGCGTAATTATATCAGATATAATAAGAGTTATCAGATTATTATGAAAATACAAACTTTAGTTTGGATTTTCATAATACGGGGTGATTGCAAATCGCCCCCAACAAACAAGAAAATAACTGCTGATGATTATGTCTGATATAATCAGCGCAAGCTGATCAGACTTAATCATGAGCAATTATTATGAAAATACAAACGTAAGTTTGGGCTAAACAACTTTTTTAAGAATTTTGTCTTCCGTTTCAGAATCTGTCAACTCAGCTTCCCATTTAGGATGGGCTTCTAAAAATACTTTTGCAATATGGGGATCAAATTGTGTTCCTTGGCATCTTAGAAGTTCTGCATAAACAGCATCAACATTCATACCTTTTCGATAGGATCGAGTATGCGTCATTGCATCGTAAGTATCTGCAACTAAAATCACTCTACTCAACAATGGAATTTGATCACCGTTTAGCCCATCAGGATAACCTCGACCATCAACTCTTTCATGATGATGGCGAACCGCAGGAATTAAGTTAGAGAAAAATTCACTATGTGCAAGCGATCTCACAATTTCTTCACTAAACTCGGGATGTTTTTTCATTATATCATATTCTTCTGGATCAAGTTTTGCTGGCTTATGAATAATCGATTGTGGCACAACTATTTTACCGACATCATGAAAGAGTCCTGAAAACTCTGCCAATTTTTGCTCATATTCTGTTAAACTCATATCTCGAGCTAATTTTCGAGATAACTCTCCAACTCGACAACAATGATAAAAAGTAAGCGGATCAACAATCTTTAAAGATTGCATTAAAGCTCTTGCTGCTTCATACACCCATGTTGGTATATCACCGTGTGTGATCAAATTAACTCCCGAATTCAAATAGTTCCAATTTTATATCGGTTATTAAAAATAAAACTTAACTGCAAAAAAATAAAAAAGAAATGGATAAAGATTTTAATAATATGAATATGAAACTAGACTTGCACTAAGGACAGACTTCAAAATACGGCGCATGATTTTGTCTCGCATACAATTGCGAAGCCATCAGACTTAATCATGAGCAGTTATTTTGAAGTCTATCCTTAAGTCTGTACTTTAAACGCGAGTTCGATAATAAATTTTGTTTTTAGCTTGTTAATTTTTATAATTCCATCGTCATAACTCAAAAAATTATCTGAGGCTTATCGCAGAGGATAAGCCTCAATAATTTTATTGAGTTATTCCTTGTACTTAAAAAAAATCCCTGCGCTAAAAACAAAATTTATTATCGAACTCGCGTTTTAAAGTATTCTTTCATTTTTTTGATCGTAAATAAAATGGGAAATATTTTATAATTTCTGATGATAATAAAGTTCTATTTGTTCCGATTTCTTTGATATACCAATTAGCAAAATCCGCATGCCAAAATGTTGCAATGATCATTGCGTCTAATGATGCAAATCCTTGAGCTAACAAGCCCCCTATCATACCTGCTAAAATATCTCCACTACCTGCTTTAGCAAGAGTTAAATTTCCCACTGATATGCGATAAATTTTTTTCTGAATTGGCTCAATAATTAAATTTTCATTTCCTTTTAAAAGGATATGACAATTATATTTTTGAAAAGCCAACATAAGACTTTTTTCACGATGAGCATGAACATATTCTTTAGTTTTATTAATCAATCTTGCCAATTCACCTTCATGGGGAGTTAGAATCCAGTGAGATGGTAAAGTGATTTTATTATTTTTAAAATTTAAACACGATAAATTATAGAGGGCATCAGCATCTAATAAAACTGGAATAGAAATGTGTTCAGTATTTAAAAAAAATTTTATGATATCAGTTAATGCTGAAGTTCTCCCAAAACCTGGTCCAATCACAAAAGCCAATTTATAATTCTTATCTTTTGGAATTAATTTTTGGATATTTTTTTTCGAAAGAATAGACTTAGTTAATAATTCGGGGTGTATCATTGAAATAAAATTCACTTCTTTTTTTTGAGATATAATACAAGAATACCCAACACCTACTCTATACCCAGCTTTTGCACACATTATACTGGAACCCCAATACCCTGAGCTACCACCAATCACATTTAATTGACCTCTATCCCATTTATAAACTTTTTGTGATTTATGATTATATTTTTCTAAAATTGCATTTATTTTTATTGAGGTTATTTTCATAATAATTATGTCCTAAAACATACTACTTAAAGTATAAAAAATGATATTTCTTAACTCAATTTTAAAATTTATTTATTTTTTAATATATATTATAATGATCTGCATTTTATAATTTTAATTACTAATAAATATATTGTTTATTTGCAAAAATTATAGAATTATATATGATTAAATTGCAAATAAGAACAGAAATAATTATGGAGATTCACTATGGAATATAATCAAGATTATATAAATGCACTAATTGGTGGTGGTCTAATTGGTATTGCTGTGACTTTAATGTTATATTGGAATGGAAGAGTTACAGGTATTGCTGGAATAATTGATTTTGCCCTTAAAGCAATTAAGGGTGATATTTTATGGAGAGTCAGTTTTTTAAGTGGATTAGCTATTGGGGGAGTTCTAATTACGTCTACAACAACTAAATACATTATTGCATCATCTTCTGCTTCAGTCTTGCAAATATCAATTGCTGGATTACTTGTTGGATTTGGAACTGTAATGGGAAGTGGCTGCACTAGTGGTCATGGCGTATGTGGTATTTCTCGACTTTCTCCACGCTCAATCATTGCAACTCTAGTTTTTATAGCTGCAGGAGTTTTAACAGTTAGGATTTTTTATGCGAACTCTACATTTTAATAAAAATGCAATTTCCTCTTTTATCGTAGGGATTATATTTGGAGTAGGCTTAGTTATTTCTGGAATGACTCAACCTCAAAAAGTTATCGGTTTTTTAGATTTTTTTGGAAATTGGGACTTATCACTAATTTTCGTAATGGCTGGGGCGATACTTGTTCATGCTATTTTTTATCCACTTATTATGAAAAAAAAACATCCTATGTTTGATACTCAATTTCATGTTCCAATAAGACGTGACATAACAAGTTCACTTATAATAGGTTCAGTTATTTTTGGAATTGGATGGGGATTAGGTGGATATTGTCCAGGTCCTGCGTTTGCGAGTTTAATTTCTTTAGACTCAAAAGTTTTAGTATTTATAGTAAATCTTCTTATAGGTATGAAAATTTATCATTTAATAGAAAACAAACTCCCCTTTAAAAAATGAACCATTTTGATAAATTTATTAATTTTTATTTAAGTTAAACGTTTTACTTTGATATTCAAAAAAATATTTTACATAAAATCATACATTTTATAAATTGCCTTTAAAATAATTTTATAAAAAAAAGATAATGATATTAAGTTCTTTTATCAAATCTTAATTGCATTTGAATTATAATGAAACAAATCCAAAAAATGGACAATCGAAAAAAAAATTTCCAACTGATTAACTTAATGCTAAGATATATATAAGTAATAAAAAATATATTCCGGGACGTTTTTCTTCACCACACAAGATTTTTCTTGAGGGGGCCTTATGAGCAATAAAAAGGTGAATTTAAACTTATTCAAAAACATGGTGCTATTATTTTCACTATTAACAGTGCTTGTAACAAGCTTTCAAAACTGCTCTAATTGGAATGGTTCAGTTGCAGTATTAAGCAAGCCTTTAGATGATAGTTCTGTAAATACATTACCTGTCGAATATGTTCCACCTCCAAAGTCAGACAAAACTTCAAAATTTTATGAAGTAGAAATGGGAAACCGAACAAATTTTCCTGATTTAAAAATGTTTTTTATAGTTGATAACTCTTATACAATGAAGCAAGCCCATGAAAATTTAGCAGCAAGTTTTGAAAAAATGTATCTTGGAAATAGCTCTCAAAACTTAACTCCATTTAACACATCTATATATTTATTTTCTACTGCTCAATACAATTCAAATTCTATTAGTGCTTCACTAAAAGCAAAACTACCGTCTAAAAATGCATCTGCTATTAATAATAGTCGAGATAATAATTTTATAAATTTAAGTATAGATAGAGATTTAAATTTATCTGGAAACTTAGCTGGTGATATTATTGGATATTCAACTCATAATAAATTGAATTCTGACTTAAGGGAAGTAGGATTTTCAAAATTTATTGAATATCAACCCGCACCCGTAATGAGTTTTGATATTGAACCTAATACAGGACGAAATATCGCATCAAATGAAATTAAAAAAGAAAAAAATGAACAGGCTCAAGATGTCGTAGCAGCTTTTAAAGATAAATTATCAGTACTTTCTCCAACAAGAAGTTTGGGTAAAAATTTTAAAATTACATCCTCAACAATTAATAATGTTGTCATAAAAACAATTGAAGGTGAATTTAATGAAGTATTAGATCATGAAAGTGGACTATGTGCTATATCTAGAGTTTTACGAAATAATACCGATTATTTAAAAGCAGGTGACCTTGCTTCTTTTATTTTGGTAACGGATGAAGATGATTACGATCCATATGGACAAAACTGTATCCAATTGGAATCAACTCAAGAATTATCACCATCTGAAAGTGGCTGGTATCAAAAAGCTAAATGCGTAAGTACAAACAATTATTATCAAGGTAATTTAAGATATCAAGTTACACAAACACCATCTTGTATAATTAATTACAAAACTGGTTACACGGCCTCAATTACTGGTCGTGAAGCTAAAACAAAGGTAAAATATTCTACTGAATCGTATAAAAAAAATGCAACATACTGGAAAAGTACAACAGCTAACCCTGTCTACGAAACAAAATTAGTTTTCAGTAAATCCTCACAAGAATGTTATTCAAATGATGGTATACCTTCATGTAAAGATCCAGTTATTACAACTGCGACTTCAATTGTACCAGGGGACTATTCAGCTCCGCCAGAATGCAAAAATAAAGCTCTCTTATTGGGTGCGATTATTGATGACACTAAATTAGTAACATGTTCTCGCAATCAAATTGGCGGAGGTACTACTTATAATCAAATCACTGATGAGGCCTTTGATTCTTCATTAGATTGCCTTTTCTATGTCAGTGGAAAAGGTGGATTAACGAATGATGCTAATCACCCCTATAGTTGTAGTACAAATATATATACAGTATTTAATGATGAAAATTATACCACCGAAATTTCTGGAAGCCGGGCAACACTTTGTCCACCGAATGATCCTACAAAAACAAATAACTTTATAAATAATCAGTTAGCTGCAATTACCCACTCAACAGCAGTGGGTCACACACCGACTTGTGTTGATGGTGCAAATAATAATACTGATGTCACTTTAGCTTCAACCTCTGTCACATATAGCAATTCAACCAATACCTTACCTTTGCTAGATCCCTCAGTTTATCCGACGGCTGGAACTTATTCAATCTCTTCAACTGATACTAAATTAAGTTCTATTATTGGAAACTTTAATATCTCCAATTCAGCATATTCAAATTTAAAATTATCAATTATACACCAAGAATCCACAACTGGACCAATTAATTTGAGCCAAAATGAAGTTTGTAATTCAAGTTATGCAACTAATAAATGTAATACTATTAGTGGTTGCAAATTTCCTGTAAACAGCTCTCCAACAACTTCTTACTCTACACCTATAACTTTAGTAACTACCGGAACTAGTAAGGATATGAATTGTAATCTACTTTGTTCAGATGTTAAAAAAGTTGTTAATGGTGAACAATCATCATATTGTTCACCAGGTAGCGAAGGTATGTTGTTAAAAGAATTTATAAATAATAATATCAATTCTGCTATTGATGGAAGTTGTGAATTCATTAGCAATACGCTACAAACAAAAAGTTATGATTTAAATACTTTTGGTGGTGATGCTGGAATCGAAATGCCCCAGGCTGATTACTTATCCTATCAATGTAGTTCAGGCACAAAACTACCTGTTGGAAATGCATATCAAAGAACAATCACATCTGCAACTATTCAAAATACGATTGAAGCTGTAAATGGTGAGAAATTATCTGTAAACAAAAAAATACCTGACCAACCTTTATTCTCTTATATTGATCAAAAATCCCAAGAGTTAATGGGTTCAGGTAATAAACCATTATTTACATTATTTACACCGAAGTCGATGGATATTAATAAATCTAATTATGGCCAATTAATTAATCTTAGTAAGGGGCAAGTTGCTGATTTAAACAGTGGAGATTACTCGCCAGCTTTGGATAAGCTCAGTGAAGTTATTAAAGAGCGTTTAAATCGCTCGATACAAATTGAAAATCTTGAAGATGGTGAACAAGTTCTCCATATCTGGAGACAAACGCCTGATAATCAATGGGGAGAAGAAATCAAATCAGAAAACTGGACCCAAAATGGAAAGACTATATTGTTTAATGAGTCATTAAAAATTGAATTAACTGATAAGTTTAAAATTGAATACAAATAACTGCACATGATTAAGTCTGATCGCTTCGCGATTATATCAGACATAATCATATGCCGTTATTTTCTTGTTTATTTGGGGTGATTTTTGAATCACCCCTTATTATGAAAACCCAAACTTACGTTTGTATTTTCATAATAACTAATTTTTTACACTCTACGTTGGTCTGAGTGGTATTGTTCAATTTAAAAAATTAAGTCATATTGTAATTAATTATGGAAAAAGGTTTTAATTCAGATATTATTTTTCGAGGAGAAAAATTTCATGTACAAACTGAAGATTGGGGTCCATCCTCATCTTTAGTTGTAAGTAAAATTTTTAAAAATGGAGCTGTATTAAAAACTTTTAAAAACCCATATCCAATTCATTTTTCTCGATCGCATATTCGCCATGTTCTTAAATCCCAACATACTGAAATTCTAGACCTTTTACTATCAGGTAAAATTTAATTTTTACTTCAATTGCCATTAACTGAATTAGGGCCGTAGAATTGTATTATGATCTATCTTAAACATATTTATAAAACTTATCAAAATTCTACCCCTGCGCTCAAAAATATTGATCTCGAAATAGAGAAAGGAACATTTGTATTTCTTACTGGTCCAAGTGGTGCAGGAAAATCAACTTTATTTCGCCTTATAGCTGCTTTTGATAAACCAACATCTGGACAAATTATTGTTAATGAAACAGATCTTACACAAATTTCAGAAGCTCAAATTCCTTATTATCGACGACGAATAGGCGTAGTTTTTCAAGATTTCAAATTATTAAAAAGCAAAACTGTTTTTGAAAATGTGAGTTTACCATTACAAATCAGAGGGGACTCCCCTTTACAAATACAAAAAAAAGTAATTGATGTTTTAGAAAAATTAAATCTATCTCATCGAAAAAATAATTTCCCTGATCAGTTATCCGGTGGGGAACAACAACGAACAGCTATAGCACGAGCAATAGTCCACCAACCATCTTTACTAATTGCAGATGAACCTACTGGAAATTTAGATCCAAAACTTAGCAAAGAAACAATGGATATTTTAGATAGCATTTGCTCTCAAGGTACAACAGTCTTTGTTGCCTCTCATGATATTAATCTTATTGAGCAATATAATAAAAAAAGAATTCATCTAATTGATGGAGTGTTACAATGACACTTAAAATAATGAGTGGGTTAGTAATTACTATTTGTTTTTATATTATTACCACCTCTTATATTTTTTTAGAAGGAATCCATTCTACATTAACTAATTGGGGGCAAACTCAAGAGTTAAATATTTATTTAAAAAATGAACCAACAGTTAAAGAAGCAGAACGAATAGAAGAAGTTCTTAATAAATATAAAAATAATATTGATTTTGAATATATTGATAATAAAAAAATGCTCTTTCAACTAAAAAAACAGATGCCAGCTATATCACAAGAAATAGAAAAAAATAATGAGGTCATTAATTTGCTTCCGACTTTATATGTAGTTAATGCTGATAATAAAATGTTTGATAATAAATTTATCACTATCTTTAATGATATAATTGAAAAATTAAAGCCAGACCCTATCATTCTTGATATTAGTTACGGACAAGTTTGGTTAAAGAAATACACTCAATTTTTACTTTCAATTAAAAGTGCAACAGTTCTCCTTTATTTAGGACTTTCTCTTTCTCTTATCTTAGTAATAGGAAACAGCATTAGAAGTACAATCCAAGCTAAACGAGAGGAAATTGAGATTTTAAAATTAGTAGGCGCTACCAAAGCAATGATTAATAAACCTTTTTTAATTGAAGGTACTCTAACTTCATTTATATGCATTTGTATAGCGCTTGGACTTACTAGTTTAACCACAATTTGTATTCAAACATACTTAACTGGTGATAACCAACTCATCGGGTTAAGAAACACTATAAATAATTTTGAGTTTTTGGAAGTATTAATTTTTACAACCTCTGCTTGTATATTAGGTTATGGCGGAAGCTACTGGGTCCTTAAAAATGAGTAGGTTGTCCTTTTCATTATTTCAATTCGGTTTACTTGCGACTATTTTTTTTATAAAAATTAATGATATTTTTGCTGCAAGTAATACTCCCTTAGAAACTATAAACTTACTTTCTGCACAAATTGAAAAACACTTAAGTGAAGAATCACTTCTCAGTACACAAAAGCAAGAAATTGATCTAGGAATTGCTAATTTAGCAGAAGAACTTAAAGATATTGAATCTGATTTAAAAGAACGTAAAAAAGAACTCAGTTTTAAATTAAGATATATAACAGGTTCATCCACCTCTGATTTTTTACGAAATCTTTTTCAATCAAAAAATGCTGGAGAACTTGAAAAAAATTTTAGATTTTTGACTATAATAATTAATCAGGACTTTAAGCTCATAAAATCCATTCAAGAAAAATCAAATGAGTTTTCAAATAAAAAAGAAATGTTGATTCAACGATTTTCTAAAATTTCTGAGTTAGAAAAAAAATTAAAAAAAGAAGAGATTGCTCTCAAAAAACAATTAGCATTGAAAAATAAAATTTTAGAAAAAATAAAACGAACTCAATTAAAAACTTTTGTCGATTTACGTGGCTACTTAAAATGGCCTACTGAGGGTAACGTAACTCAAAGTTTTGGAATACTAAAGGATCAAGTAACAAGGGTACACTTACCTTTTCAAGGCGTATTCATTGAAACAACTATACCATCACCAGTAAAAAGTGTTGCAAAAGGTATTGTTGCATATATTTATCAAACGTCTAAACATAATGATGCCACTGTGATCATTGAACATAGCGGAGCCTATCATACACTTTATGGTTCACTCACTGATTTAAAAATTAACTTAGGACAACAAGTCGATGAAGGACAAATAATTGGGCAGACTTCTGCCCGTTCTTTTTTATACACCTTTAAACCTGGTCTTTATTTTGAATTGAGAGAAGGCTTGGTCGCAAAAGATCCGCAAAAATGGCTAACTGCAAAACAATTAAATAAAACTCAAAATGAAAACTGGGAGAATATTCAATGAAAAAATTCCTATTTATTGGACTTATAACACTTTCGACATTTTTCTTAGCCAGAGCCGCTGAAGAAAGATATCTCAGTCTACAAACTTTTACCAAGGTACTAAATCTCATTCAACAATATTATGTTGAAGAAGTAGACTCTAAAAAACTAATTTATGGTGCAATAAAAGGGATGTTAAAAGAACTTGATCCTCACACAAATTTTATGCCGCCTGATATCTATAAGGAGTTTGAATCTGAAACTAGCGGAGAGTTCGGTGGACTTGGAATTGAGATATCAATTCAAAATGGAATATTAACAATAATTTCTCCCATTGAAGATGCTCCTGCGTGGGAAGCTGGAATTAAAGCAGGAGATAAAATAATTGCTATCAATGGTACAAGCACAAAGGGATTAAGTTTGGTTGAGGCAGCTCAATTAATGAAGGGAAAACTTGGTCAAAAGATCACTTTAAGTATTATAAGAGGAAACTCAGATTCACCAAAAGAATTTTCAATCAAAAGAGGAAATGTTAAAATTAAATCTGTTAAATACACAGATTTTCTAGATGGTTATGCATATGTAAAAATTACCAGTTTTATTGAAAATACTTTTAAGGATTTAGAATTTGCACTTGCAAATCATGTTAAGAAACAAGGAGCTGTTAAGGGATTGTTATTAGATTTACGACGAAACCCAGGTGGATTATTTGATCAAGCAGTAAAGATAAGTGATTTATTTTTAGATGAAGGAATAATTGTTTCAACTATTGGAAGAAATAAGAATGAAAAAGAAATTTCTTCTGCCAAAAAAGATGGTGGCTATATTGACGTCCCTATTGTCGTACTTATCAATGAATATAGTGCTAGCGCGAGCGAAATTCTTGCTGGGGCACTTAAAGATAATCAAAGAGCCTTAATTGTAGGAGAGCGCAGTTTTGGAAAAGGTTCAGTCCAATCAGTTGTAAAATTAAGTGACAATTCAGGTCTAAAATTAACAATTGCTAGATATTATACTCCAAGTGGAAAATCCATACAAGCAGAAGGTATTGTTCCAGATATTGAGATAGAAAATATAGATTTCCAAGTTTTAAATAAAGCATTAATTCAATCTGAAAATTTAAGAGAAAAAGATATTGAAGGACATTTATTAAGCGAAGAGGAAGAAGATGCAAAGAAAAAACTTGGAGTAAATGAAGAAAGTGAAAACTCTAATTCTAACTCCAGCGCTTGGTGGAATGAATTGAATAAAAAGAACGAAGAAAAATTAAATCCTCGAGATAAAATTTTAAAATCTGATTATCAGGCTTACCAAGCCTTTAATTATTTAAAAAGCATAAAAGTTTTTAAAAAATTGAATAAATAAATTTAGTAATTCCCATTTTCTAAACAACTGACAATTTAGAATGTCTATTAAGGATTTTCATGAGTATTCGATTTAAAGTCATTTCAATAATTTTTCCTCTTATGGGTGCACTCATCTATATTTTATACCTGCAAGACTCGATAAATTCGAACCAATTAGTTCGAATGAATGAGATGCATACTGTTGAGGATACTGTGTCCAATGCGAGTTATTTACTTACGACCTCTTTTAACAAAGAAGTAAGCCTAGTGATGGGTTTTTTGTATGCAGATTTTGATCTCAATGAAACAAATGAAGAACTAGAAAAACAAGAAGAAAATCTTTAGTTGGCACTTTCTGACTTAAGAAAAAATTCTGCACATATAAGAAAAGAAATACTAACACAAATTCCATTAATATTAGAACATGAAGATAAATTTAGAGAAAATTTATTTATTTTAAAACAGAAAAATAAACATATTAAAGTAGAATATATAAAAGAGTTTGAAAGTATTCGAAAAAATATTGAATCACTTGCAGAACAAATTCAAGAGGATTTTAAAAAAATAAGAACAAAATTTGATCTTGAACTTTATCAAACACATGTAAAGAATAGGACACAACTTAAATATATTTTTGCAATTACAATAACAATATCGATATTGATAGCTTCATTATTAGCTTGGGTAATCACTCGGCCAATAATTAATTTAACAAATGAATGTTTCGAAATTACTAATGGAAATTATTCAAGATTGGTAAAGATTGAATCAAATGATGAAATAGGTATGTTGGCAAAGTCCTTTAATGAAATGACCCAAGCAATTCAGGAAAGCCAACAAACAATTGCTCAAAGTGCAAAATTATCTGCATTGGGAGAAATGGCTGCTAATATAGCCCATGAAATAAATAATCCATTAACAGTTATATTAAGTCATTCAAAAAAAATTCAAAATCAATTGGAGAAAAGTCCTTTAAATGATAAAGATTTATATGACAAGATTCAGAAAATTGTTTTGACAACTGAGAGAATTGTTAAAATTATAAAGGGTCTAAAAAATATATCAAGAAATTCAGAATCTGATCCTAAAGAATCAATTCGAGTCCAAAATTTAATTGATGATGTAATATCATTATGCGGAGAAAAACTTAAAAACACTAATATTCCAATTTCTATTGATTTAAAAGAGGATATAAATCTATTTTGTAGACCAGCCCAGATTACTCAAGTTCTATTAAATCTAATTGGTAACGCATCAGATGCTATTAAAAATCAAAAGAATTCTTGGATAATATTAAAAACTGAATTATCACCCTTGGATACATCTAAAATTTGGATTAGTGTTACAGATAGTGGATCTGGTATACCACAAGAAGTTTTAGAAAAACTAATGATTCCATTTTTTACTACTAAACCCAATGGAATAGGAACAGGATTAGGCTTAAGTATTTCTAAAAAAATAGCGGAACAGCACAACGGCAAATTATTTTATAACAATCAAAGTGCGAACACCCAATTTATTTTAGAAATACCAATAAAAAGTGAAGAATCATAAATTCATTTAATAAAATTAATAATTAATCAACTACACTCTCAATAAATTCTTAACACAAAATTGACTTTATATTTCGAAGAGTGATTGTTAAACTTTTTTCATGCGAAGAACTTTTAAAATATTACACAATACCTATCAATATCTTAAAGATTCAAAACAACATTCTGTAATCTCAAGTGAACTTCGACTAAAGTGGGCAAAAGAAACCCTAAAACTTCTTAACTTTGAATTTGAGGAATTGGGTATGGCTTACAACAATCCTACTGAGCCTACCCTGTTTGTATCAAATCATATTAGTTACATTGATATTGTATTAATAATGGCAACAATTCATGATTGCTCTTTTGTTTCAAAAAAAGAAATCGCAAGTTGGCCTCTTTTTGGAACCGCGGCTAAAAAAATTGGTACAATATTTATTGATCGAAGTTCAAAAATTTCTCATGCGGAGGCAAGACTAGATCTTCAAGAGCAATTTATAAAACATAATAAAAAAATGGTAGTATTTCCTTCTGGAACAACAAAATTAGCTGGCGAGTTTTTTTGGAAGAAGGGATCTTTTGAGATTGCCAAAAATATTGGATTAAAAGTACAGCCTATCCGATTAAGTTACTCTCCACTGCGCAAAATTGCCTATATCGATAATGATTTTTTTCCGTTTCACTTTTATCAGTTAGCAAAAAATAAAAATCTTCAAACAAACTATAAAGCGCAAATCGAGTTTCATCATCCTATTCAAATCAACAACGTCGCAAATGATCTTGATTACTGTAGGCAATGGTGCAATTTCATAAAAAAAGACTTCAAGTTTGACCATATTTTACGTTCAGAACATAATTATGAATCACAAGATAATTAAAATAAAATCTTATAACTTGTCCAAACAGCAAATAATTTGATATCTTATTTTTCAATGAATACATTAACTCGTCATATTCAATTGCTCTATCAACTGATATACAATAACTCTAAACTTCAATCTTTGGTGACAGTTGAAACATTACTTGAATTTAACCAAAATCAAGCTCAATATAAAATTGAATCATTTACTTTAGGATCAACGAATCCTACATCTCCAACTTTTTTTATAGTGGGTGGAATTCATGGACTCGAACGAATTGGAGCTGAGTTATGTTGCAGTTTATTAAATTCAATTTTAAATCGAGTATTGTGGGATAAAACATTACAGCACATATTAAAAAATATTCGGATGATTTTTATTCCTTTTGCAAATCCCTATGGATTTGTAAATTACAGTAGATGCAATAAAAATGGTGTCGATCTAATGCGAAACTCACCTGTAGACGCTGAAGAAAAAGTTCCTTTTTTATTGGGTGGACAACGATACTCATCAAGACTTCCTTGGTACCGAGGACAACCTGGAATTATTGAAGACGAAAATATGGCTATTATAAATAAATTTTTTAATAGTTGTAGTGAAAGTAAATGTGTCATCTCTTTAGATTTGCATTCAGGATTTGGATTTCGAGATCGACTTTGGTTTCCCTATTCTAAAACAAAAAAGCCCTTTGAACATTTACCAGAGATGCATTTCTTTACTCAATTATTTGAATCGACACACCCCTATCATGTTTATTGCATCGAACCTCAAAGTTATGGCTATTTACTTAATGGTGACTTGTGGGATTATATTTATTTAGAATTTTTAAGGAAAAATAAAAATACATATTTACCGCTCACTCTTGAAATGGGATCTTGGATCTGGGTTAAAAAAAATCCCTTACAAATTATTTCAAAACATGGAATGTTTAACCCCATTAAAGATCATCGAATAAAAAGAACTTTTCGACGTCATCACATTCTTTTTGATTTCATTATTAAATCTCTCTACTCGTTTGAATCTTGGAGCTGTCTTAATGAAATAGAAAGACAAAATCATTTTCACCATTCACTGGACACATGGTATGGAAAAAATTAAATGGCTAGCATTACGAGGTTTAGTTCGAGGCAATGGACACTGGGGCCGATTTCCTGATTTAATCAATAAACTTCATCCAGAAGTCGAAATAGAATATTTAGAATTACCAGGCAATGGTACTCGGTATATGGATTCAACTCCACTGGATGCCAGAATAATAATTAATGATTTTCGCCAAAAATATATGAAAAGCTTAACTGACTCCACCGTAGTTAAAGTTAATTTTATTGGAATCTCCCTAGGGGGAATGATTGGCTTAAAATGGCTAGAATTATATCCAGATGATTTTCAAAATATTATTATTATAAATTCAAGTTTAAAACAGCTTTCTTCTTTTTCTGACAGACTTAAGCCCAACTCATATAGTTATTTGTTAAAAGCAGTTTTTACTAAAAATATTTTAAAACGAGAACAATTGATTCTTAAAATCATGGCAAATTTAGTTTCACCACACTCACAAGAGGTCTTAGATAATACTAGATTTTCTGAAGCTCATCCAATTCAATTCCAAAACTTTATTCGCCAATTAATTTTAGCAAATAAAATTAAAATTAATTTAAATAAAATTAACAATAGACATAAACATGAATATTCGAAGCCAGAAATAAAAATTATTTGTGCGAAAAAAGATAAACTTGTCAATTATAATTGTTCAAAAAAGATAGCAGATGCTTTAAAAATTAATCTTACAGTTCATCCCTCTGCTGGACATGATATTATTTTGGATGACCCAAAATGGATAATCGAGCAGATATTTTAAAATATTTCAGAAAGATCGGAAATTAAAAATTCACCTTTTCAGATATTAAAAGGTCAAAAAAATCTTAGATTAAGATTGTTAAAATCATAATTTCTAATAGACCTATATATTTAGTGACATTAAGAATTTGTTAAGACTCTTAACCTGAATTTAACGGGACTTATTTATATATCTCTTTCAGACTTAAATTAAGACAGAATTAATATTTCTGTCAGATTAACTAAGAAGGAGGATCTATGATGCAATTAATTTCTAATATGAAAAGTAACTACAGAATAAAAACTGGTGGTGTTAAAAAATTTCAACCTAAATTTGAACTAAACTTCGAAGTTGGACCTTACTTAGTTTCTACTGCAAAAAATTATCAAGACCTAATCCAATGTTTTACTTTAAGAAATGAAATATTTAATAAAGAGTTTCGTGGTTTGCATAATCTCAAGTATGACTGCGATGAATTCGATGAAACTTGTGATCACATCACAATCTATCACACAGATTCAAATAAATTAGTAGGAACTTACAGACTAAATTCAACTTTATACTCCGATAAATTTTATACTTCACAAGAGTTTAAAATTTCAAATCTTATAAATTTATACAATAATACACCCATCTTAGAACTTGGCAGAGCATGCATTGATAAAGATCATCGCAGAGGTATTGTTATATCTTTACTTTGGAAGGGTATTGCTGAGTACATGAATTTATCACAATCACAGTCCTTATTTGGTTGCTCAAGTGTTAAAGTTACTGAAGTAAGAGATGCAGCTTTAGTATATCAATACTTATTTGTGAATGGGCATGTTGATCCTTACTATGCTGTTAGACCTCAAAAGAACTATGAAATAAAAAATTTTGGGTTATGGTTTGAATACTTTCAAAAAAATTATTCAGAATCTCTTGCTCAAGAAGCAAGTGCAAAAATTCCATCATTACTAAAATCATATATTAAGATGGGAGCTAAGATTATTGCAGAACCAGCTTTAGATGAAGATTTTAATTGTATTGACTTATTAACTCTTCTTCATCGTGACCAACTTCCTCAATCAACAGCTAAAAAATTTGGCGTAAATAAATGCTCATGATTAAGTCTGATCGCTTTCGCGATTATATCAGACATAATCATGAGCATTTATTTTCTTGCTTGTTGGGGGTGATCTTCTATCACCCCTTTAAATGCTCTTGATTAAGGCTGATCGCTTTCGCGATT
>SXGU01510897.1_pt1 | contig 55599 bp, 36 predicted proteins | sample 3174531 | NCBI WGS metagenome assembly SXGU01 (sample SAMN11356863, study PRJNA531348) | freshwater metagenome | isolation source: freshwater sample F1-140 | place: China: Fuxian Lake, Yuxi | collected 2017-12-25 | reverse complement strand
GTCGGGCCTGCGGGGACCGGTAAAACCTATCTGGCGGTGGCTTGCGCCATTGAAGCCCTGCAAAGCGAGAAAGTCAGAAAAATTATTTTGGTGCGTCCTGCGGTAGAGGCCGGCGAAAAACTGGGTTTTCTACCGGGCGATATGGCGCAAAAAGTCGATCCTTATTTGCGGCCTTTGTACGATGCGTTGTACGACATGCTCGGTTTTGAGCGGGTCGAAAAAATGATCGATAAAGGCATTATAGAAGTGGCGCCGTTGGCGTTTATGCGCGGTAGAACGCTGAACGATGCTTTTATTATTCTGGATGAGGCGCAAAACACCACGGTCGAGCAAATCAAGATGTTTCTGACCCGCGTCGGCTTCGGCTCGACGGCGGTAGTGACCGGCGATGTGACCCAAATCGATTTGCCCTCGGAAAAAATGTCCGGCTTGCGGCATGTGCTTGAGGTGTTAAAAAGTGTTGAGGGCATCAGTTTCACCTTTTTCGATGCGCGCGACGTGGTCAGACATCCGTTGGTGCAACGCATTGTGTGCGCTTATGAGGCCTATGAGAAAGCCGGCAAGGCCGAATCGTGAACTACATAGAAATCCAGACTGTTTTTGCATCGGAAGGTCAGCCGGATCGGCAACAAATCCAGCTTTGGATCGATACGGCGCTGGAGGATTATGATCAGGACAGCGAGATTGTCGTGCGTATTGTTGACGAGCGGGAAAGCGCGGAGCTTAATGAACAGTATCGCCATAAAGCCGGCCCAACCAATATTCTCAGCTTTCCGGTTGACGTTCCCGAGGGTATCGAGCTGGATTTGTTGGGCGATTTAGTCATATGCGCCCCGGTTTTGGCAAAAGAAGCGTTGGCGCAAGATAAAATATTAAGCCATCATTGGGCGCATATTGTTGTGCATGGCGTGTTGCATTTGTTAGGTTATGACCACATCGACGATGCTGAGGCCGAGCTGATGGAAACGAAAGAAATAGCTATATTAAACAAATTACATATCCAAAATCCCTATACCGAGGTAAACGATTAATGAGCGATGAACAACCCCCAAGTAGAAACTCCCCGCAGAAAAGCTGGGTTGATAAAATCAGCCATTTACTGACTGGGGAGCCGCAAGATCTTGAGGATTTACTTGAAATATTAAGAGAAGCACGGGAAAAGCATTTGTTGGATACGGATGCCTTGTCTATGATCGAAGGTGTTTTGCAAGTGTCGCAAATGCGGGTCAGGGATATTATGATTCCCCGCGTACAAATGGTGGTCGTACCCAAAGACGCCGAGCTGGAGACTATATTACCGTTGGTTACGGAATTCGGACACTCGCGCTATCCTGTTATTGACGGCGACCGGAGCAAGGTCGTTGGTGTCTTGCTGGCCAAAGACTTGCTGGCGCGGGTATTAGAAAATAAAACCCGAAAAGTCCATGAAATCATGCGGCCTTCTTATGTTGTGCCGGAAAGCAAGCGCTTAAACGTATTGCTTAAAGAATTGCGCACCAACGGTAATCACATGGCGATTGTCGTCGATGAATACGGCCAGTCGGCAGGCTTGGTCACCATTGAGGATGTGTTAGAGCAAATTGTCGGCGAAATTGAAGACGAACACGACGATCATGAAGACGAAGGTTATATTTTTCAGCGCAGTAAAAACGAATATATGATTAAAGCGTTGACGCCTATGGATGAGTTCGACGAATACTTTTCCACCCATCTGGCAACCGATGAATACGACACCATCGGCGGTTTTATTGTCAGTCAGCTTGAGCATATGCCGAAAAAAGGCGAGAGCCTTGTCGTGGACGCGATGAAATTTGAAGTGATTAGAGCGGACAGTCGACGCGTACACCTGCTGAAGTTGAAAATAACCGAGTAAGAAATAAGGCGGATGTGACGGATAAGCACTGGTAAAAGCTTATTAAAGTGCGCACAAACTTGGCTTGGGCTTGTGTGGGACGCGTAAAAAAACCGCCCAAGCAATCAGTGTTATCCGTGCTGTGTTGTTCAGTCTAATCGTATTTAAGGTATTTAAACCGAGGGTCATCGGGCGTACCTTCCAATGCACCGCCTTCTTTGCCGGGCTGCCACATGAGCACCTCTTCGATTTTACCGGCCAGTTCAAAATCTTTGTTGGTAATACCCTTAGCGGCATGATTCATCAGCTTAACGATCACAAAGGCGTAAGAAACCGTTAGATCGGGATGATGAAATGCAGCTTCAGCCAAATGACCTACCGTGTTGACCACCATTAATGTCGCTTTCCAGCCGCTGGTTTTGTATTTACGCCGAATCCAGCCGTTTTCCAGATACCAGTGCGGTAATTCCTCCTTTAAGCGTTGTTCGACGTCCGCATCGGAATAGGTGTCTTCATGTTTGCGTTCTCTCCAACTCATAATGATTCCCCTTGTGTTTGGTTATAAAGCGATAAGATTATTTGAATTTCCTTTTAGCTAGTTTTCCGGTTCCGCATGCGTGGCTTCACAGCCTTGCTGATAAAAGACAAATGACGAAGCAAACGGCACAACATCAATCGTCAAGCCGGTTTCTTTTTGAAAGGTATTGACGGCATCGGCCACGCTGTTACGGAAGTTATTAGACAACTGTTTAGCCAACTTCTCTTGTGCTTCATCGGCACCTAGGGCAAAGGGATCTTCAGCTAGATTGGTCATATTAACGGCTTTTTGCAATGCTTGCGTCGAAAAATTTTGGATTTTGGTTTCGAACTCGCCGAAGATTTTCGGTCCTTTATCGCGCTTAATCCGCTCTATATCGGTCGGGTCGGCATAGACTAGGAATGCGCCTTTCGCACCTTGAAAATCATTTTTACAGGATCCGCCATCCATGATTCTTACCAAATTTAAGGTCTTGCCTCCTTTAATCAAGGTCGGCGCCGGATTTTGACCTGAGTCCTGGGTTACCGCGGGCACTTTGTCAGGGGTCGATAGAGATTTGGTGTCCGGTTTGACCTCCTGAGTCGAACAGGCCGTTAATGCTATAAGCATCATGCCGACTAGGATGTGTATGTTTGTTTTCATAAACCTACTTATTTACTTGTTAGAAATTGAAATAACGATCCGGCACTTAGACCAATAAAGCATACATCAATAAAGTCTATCCATTGACGGTTAAAATTGGTTTAAACCGGTTTTATCATGAGATTAGCTCTGCTGAGCCGTTACCCCTTGAGCGTATTAAATCCGCCGGGCATTGTAATACTTAAAAAAATTCAGGGGTAAAAAAATAAGGCGGACAAATTAACAGACGGTATGGTCGGTACAAATGCCAAGCCCCGTCCCACATAGCTCTGCCAAACAACTGATATATTTAAAAAATAAGCGTCGATCCGGGGTTGATTGCGAGGTTTTATTACGGTTGAGTTAAAATTTCGCTTTACAAGCTTGCGATAAGTAATTAAAAAGTGAAATTTTAAAGCTAGATTAATTATGACTATGAAAGTATCTAAATCCGTACCAGATAACTCCGCATCCGAAGTGAGTATCGATAAAACCAAGGACGATGTTGATCTTGACGAAGGCTTCGATTTGGGTTCAAGCACTGACTATATCACGCTCCCTAATGAAAGCGAGCGAGCTGCAAAAAAAATGGCGGCGCGCAGAAAAATTGAACTTTACTGGGAGAGAAAGCGCTTGCAAGAGCAACTCGGTGATTTTTATGATGAAGATATCGACTTTTAATTGAGCTAAACCAACGGAGCAGGACACCGTTGGTTTAGTGCATAATAATGGACGGCAATAGGCTTTCTTGTTAATTAACAGGCCGTTAGGGGGTGTTTGCGGTCGATAACCGGTTGAATAACTAGGCTCAACCGATTATTCAACTTGGTTTGCGCGTTTTTCGGTTAATATTGTCATCCGTAGGTGAGCTTTTCTTTTTAACAATCTGGATGTCATGACCATTTTTACTCCTGTTAGCGCTGTTAATTGCTTTAATAAAGCATGTTTGTTGATTTTTCTTATCGGCTTTTTCGGCACCGCATCTGCCAAAGAACATCAATTTCTGGTTCTTAATTACCACGACGTACTGAGTGCGGAAGATGCCAGACGTTCTCTTAATAAAATGGATGTCGGTGTCGAACATCTTGAACAGCATCTGGATTGGTTGAAAAAAAAAGGCTACAAGATCATCAGTGTGCAAAATATTTTTGATGCCGCTGCCGGTAAAGACACATTGCCCGATAAAGCCGCATTATTGACCTTTGATGACGGCTATCTCAGTTTTTATACCCGAGTTTTCCCCTTATTAAAAAAATACCGCTACCCTGCCACGGTTGCGCTGGTAGGCACCTGGATGGACGGTAACGTCACCGCCGACGAACCGGGCAAGCCCTTGCTCAACTGGGAGCAAATAAGGGAGATGGTGCAATCCGGCTTGGTGGAAATCGCCTCGCACAGTTACGACCTTCATAAAGGCATAACAGCCAATCCGCAAGCTAACTCTCAAGCCGCCGCCGTCACCCGATTATATGACGACCCGATGCTGGTTTACGAAACCGATGAGCAGTATCGCGAACGTATCCATGCCGCCTTGTTAAAAAGCGCCGAATTCATTTTTCAACATGCCGGCATCAGGCCCAGAGCGATGGTTTGGCCGTATGGGGAATATAATCAGATTGCCGTGCAGGCCTCGCGTGAAGCCGGCATGCCGATGACCATGGGGCTGATAGACGGCTTGAATACTTTAGCGGATATAAGCGCTTTACGGCGCTTCATTTTGGTGGACAATCCCGATGTCGATCAATTCGCGGAACTTGTTACCGGGCTGCGCGTCGATAAATCTTTACGCGTGGCGCACCTGGATATGGATTATCTTTACGATGCAGACTCCGAGCAAAGCGAGCACAATCTGGATGCGGTCATTCAGCGCATTAAAGACATGCACATCAACACCGTTTATTTGCAAGCTTATGCCGATCCTGACGGCGACGGCAATGCCGATGCGCTCTATTTTCCTAACCGGCATTTGCCGGTAAAAGCGGACTTATTCAGCCGGGTTGCCTGGCAATTAAAAACTAAAGCAAGGGTTCGAGTGTATGCCTGGATGCCGATTATGGCCTATCAGGGCAAGCTGCCGGAATCCTGGTATGTTCAGGAATGGCGGGACGGCAAAGCGCAAAGCGCTAGTCATGTTTATACCCGGCTGTCGCCGTTCAATCCCGAAGCCCGCCACTATGTGGCTGAAATTTACGAAGACCTGGCTAAATATTGCAACTTCGACGGCATCCTGTTTCATGACGACGGCATTTTATCGGACTACGAAGACGCATCGCCGCAAGCCTTGGCTTACACAAAAGAGGTCTGGGGATTGCCCGATCAATTCGAGCAATTGCATGCAAGCAGCACCATGCGCATGGCTTGGGCGCAACATAAAACCGAGCTGATCAACCAATTTACCGATGAGTTGGCAAGCCGGGTGCGTATTTACCGGCCCGGCATTAAAACGGCGCGTAATTTTTACGCCTTGCCTTTGTTAAAACCCTATAGCGAAGAATGGTACGCTCAATCGTTTCCATCCTTTTTGGCGCATTACGATTACGTAGCCATTGAAGCCATGCCGTTTATGGAAGAAGCCGAAGATCCCAAACAATGGCTTAGCCAACTGGTCAAAGCGGCGGCTAAACAGCCCGAAGGCCTTAAAAAAACCGTGTTCGAACTGCAATCGACCCATTGGAAAAAACAACAGAAAATTCCGATGCCGGTCTTTATCGAGCAACTGGAACTATTGAAGAAACTTGGCGTCAATCATATCGGCTATTATCCTGACAATGTTTTTGAAGATCAGCCGCGATTGACCGATTTACAACAACATTTTTCACTCCCTGTTTCGCCTTAACCATGTATTTAGTTTTAATCAACCTGAATAGGACGGGCGAATCCGCGCGCCTTGGAAAATCATGAGCCTGTCATTGCAAGAGTTAAGCTCAATGCTGCAAACCCGCTGGCTCGACTTTGTCGCGGTATGGGAACCTTTCGACGGTTCCGTTGAAGGATTTATTTATTACTATCCTTTGTTTATGGCCTACATCTGGATGTTCGGCGCGATTATTTTCTATTTTCGTTATGAATGGCGCGAGCAAAGTAATGCCGAGCATTTGCCTGAATTAACGGCTTACCCGCCGGTATCCATTTTGATTCCTTGTTATAACGAAGGCGACAATATTCGCGAAACCGTGGAAATTTTGTTGCAGCAGAATTATCCGGCCTTCGAAATTATCGCGGTTAATGACGGCAGCAAAGATAACACCTTGGCGATATTGCAGGAGCTGTCCGAACAACATCGGCAGCTTAGAGTGGTTAACTTGCACACCAACCAAGGCAAGGCGATGGGCTTGCGCACCGCCGCATTACTGGCCAATAGCGAAATTCTGATTTGCATCGACGGCGATGCGCTGCTGGCTCCCGAAGCCACGGCCTGGATGGTGCGGCATTTTCTGGATAATCCCCGTGTCGGCGCCGTCACCGGCAATCCGCGCATCCGTAATCGATCTACCTTGCTCGGGCGGATACAAGTCGGTGAATTTTCCGCCATTGTCGGGATGATCAAACGGGCGCAACGCTCTTACGGACAAGTCTTCACGGTCTCCGGCGTTATTGCCGCTTTTCGCAAATCCGCCTTGCATGATGTCGGTTATTGGAGCAACGACATGGTTACCGAAGACATCGATATCAGCTGGAAATTGCAACTGGCCGGCTGGTCGATCTATTTCGAACCGAACGCTTTGTGCTGGGTATTGATGCCGGAAACCTTGCAAGGCTTATGGAAGCAGCGAGTACGTTGGGCGCAAGGCGGCACTGAAGTTTTGCTGCGCTATTTTCGCGAGCTGTTTCGCTGGTCGTCACGCGGCATGTGGCTGTTATACGGTGAATGCTTGATTAGTATTGCTTGGGCGTTTTTAATCTTGTTGCACGTGCTGTATGCGCCTGTGGAATTGTTTAATGAATCGACCAACGAGTCATTGCATGATCTTAGTCCCAGTTGGACCAGCATGTTGCTGAGCCTGACCTGTCTTATCCAATTCGGCGTCAGCCTGTTCATCGACTCGCATTACGAATACCGCACCGGCGGCGTCGCCCGCTATTATTACTGGATGGTCTGGTATCCGCTGGTGTATTGGTTGATAAACGTCGGCACCACCATTGTCGGCTCGATTCGGGCCATAAGAAAAAAACGCGGACAGCGCGCCATCTGGGTTACCGTAGATAGAGGCTTGCGCGAGAAATGAAAGAATACATTATTAATACGCCGCAACTGCAAAGCCTGCAAAAACGTATAGGCGCCTTATTCGCTTGGGCCATTTGCTGGGTAATGTGGATTTATTTGTTGATTCCATTGATCACTTTAAGCAGTTGGGTGTTGGGCGATAAAAAAATGATCAACGAAATGCGCTGGTTCGGCGGCTACAAAAGCCTGTTGGAGCTGATGGAAATTTACTTTATAACTTTATTGGCAATGGTTGCGCTTTGGTTATGCTGGATCGTTTATCGCATGTTACGGAGCAAAAGAGTGCCTTTTTCAGCGAATAGAATCGTTAGCGATATGGAGCTGTGCGCGTTTTACCAAGTAAAAACCGGTGAGTTGCAACAGTGCCGGGACGCAAGCATGATTACGGTTTATTTTGACGATCATGGGCATATTGTTCATCTTGACCCGCATATCAATAGTTCGTATAAGTCATAGTCTTATAAATTAATGCGGTATCGGTCGTTATCGACAGACCGTATCGGAATTAAATCGGTTACAGTATTTTTCGTTCGCATGGAATCCAAAACGGGTAAAGCGGCATTTAATACTTCATCCTAGCCCTCACTGAAGCTGTTCCTGTGTTGCTCTCTAACTAATATAATCATGTCAAATATTAACAAGATAGCCTTATTAGTGGTTTTTAATCATCGATACGATGCAAACCTGCCTCGGTTAAGACAACTATATAATAACTTTGAAAATGTATATTTCCTGGTTCCGTTTTATGATGGCTTAGATAAAGACGTGATTTCGGTCTATGAATCGTCCGATAACTTTTCCGGATACTTTGCGCAAGCTTGGCAACATTTAAAAAATATTAAGGTGGATTACTGGTTTGTTGTTGCTGATGACATGGTTATTAATCCACGTATTAATCCCGATACCTTGGCATTCAATTTACGTATCTCGCCAAAAGACAGTTATATCCCTGAACTTCATCGTTTTAACAAGGCAACGCAATGGATACACGCTCATAAGTCGCTTAGCTTTACTTTTAATAATCCGTACCTACAGATAGTGAATGAATTGCCTGATAAAGAAAAGGCCGAACAAATAATGAAGCGACATAATCTTCTTAGCCAAGGTTTGTCGTTCCATAACGTCTATAACGAACACTACGTTTGCGATCCTTATCATCAATATAACTACCGTTATTTTAACGACAAAAAAAACAGTGATTCTAATTTGCCGCTTCAGTCCGAATATCCGTTTGTTTTTGGTTATTCCGACATTTTCTGTATCGGCTCATTGAACATGGAAAGATTTTGCCATTATTGCGGGGTTTTTGCAGCAGCCGGTTTATTTGTTGAAATTGCCATTCCAACCTCTATTTTATTAGCAACAAAAGGCAAAACAGTGACTCAAAATGATATTAGTCTGAAAGGGCTGGCATTATGGGGCCATGATGCGTACACAGAAATGGAAAATAGATACGATTTAAGCTTAAGTAAACTCATTGCAGAGTTTCCGCGTAAACAATTATTTATGCACCCCGTCAAGTTATCGAGATGGAAAGACTAATGAACAACAACTATGTCGTAATAACATCCATATTCGAGCCGACCGATGCAGTAAGGTCGTTTGCAGACAACCCCGATTTTAAAGTGATCGTTGTCGGCGATAAGAAAAGCCCGGATACATATGACTGTCCGCAAGTCGATTTTTTATCATGGCCTGCGCAAGAAAAGTTAAGCTATAAATTGATAAGCGTACTGCCTTATAATCATTATTGCAGAAAAATGATCGGGTATTTGCATGCGATTAAAAAGGGAGCGAATATTATTATAGATACCGATGATGATAATATTAAAAAGCCCCATTTTATTATTCCTGAGTTTTCAGGAAACTTTAAAGCCATTACTGGAAATAAAGGGATGGTTAATATTTATGAATTATATACGGATGAAAAAATATGGCCTCGCGGCTTACCCTTGCGTCTTATTAATGCAAAAACAATTGCTGACGAAGATATAGTGACCGATTTTTTAAATGTCGGTATTTGGCAAGGTCTGGCCGATGAAGACCCGGATGTGGATGCTATTTATAGATTAACCGACGGCAAAAAGGTTATGTTTAATTCATTCGGCACTATCGTGTTAAATGAAGGCTCGATCGCTCCATTCAATAGTCAAAACACTATTATTAGAAAAGAGTTATTTGCACTCCTTTATTTACCCTCGACAGTGACTTTTAGGTTTACCGATATTTTAAGAGGGCTGATAGCGCAGCCTATTATGTGGGCTGCGGGTTATAAGCTTGGTTTTACCGACGCCAGCGTCGTTCAAGAAAGAAACCCGCACGACTTTAGCAAAGATTTCGAATCTGAAATACCTATGTATCTTTATACTGACAAAGTGATTGATCTGTGCATCCAACATACGTCATGTTCAAAATCAATTGCCGATAATTTATATGACGCGTATGTTCAATTGGAAAAACACGGAATTGTTATGGCTGATGAAATAACGATATTGGATGCTTGGTTAAGCGATTTGTAAGCGAGTTTGAAGTGGGTAAAGCGACTTAAAAATTCCTTCTTTCATTCGGAGAGGGGATTTCGAATGTCGCTTTACCTATTCCATCATTTACCTTTCGAAGCAAACTTGTTGTAAAAACCTTTCAATCTTCCCGGCTTAGTCTTTTCTTGCTCAGCGACCTCATCATTATCCGTACTAACAATCGGTTGCGCTTCTTCGTTTAACGGCAAGGGTTGAATCTCGACATCTGCGACCGTCCACTGCGGTTCCGTCTTAACCGGTTGTTGCTTTTTACCGAACAAGTTTTTAATCTTTCCGAACGAACCTTTGGCCGGAGCCAAGGGTTCCGGCTCGACATCGACCGATACAGGCTGTGCTTCTTCATCCGCTTGCGGCGTTATCTCTAACGAGACCGGTGCAATGGCGTCGATAGTGAGTGCCGGTTCAGCGGGTGTTTGTTCGACCGGTTCACTGAGCGCGGCTTGAACTTCTTCATTAGCCGCTTCGGCTTGACTGTCTTGGTTAGGCGGCACAATCAGGATTTCTTCGCGATAAGCAGGCTCTTCCAACTGCACAGGCGCTACCGACACAGCAACTGTTTCCGGTTCAGGCTCTGCGGGACGTAGCGCGCCGGATTGATATTTCTTCAGCGTATCGCATATAAGCTGCTGAGCATCGTCCTGATGTTGCAATATGGATTTTTGTTCTTGAAGCGCCAGTTCCAGTTTGGCAAGCTGGCCGGTGTGATTGTCCAACGTCGATTGCAGCGTCTTAAGCAGCGCTTCTTTTTCAGCCAGTTTTGCCGATTCCGCGCGGCAGGTTTGCTGTAATTCGATTTTCGCTTGCAGCTCGGTGCGCAGGCGCTCCGCTAGCTGGGTAACGACTTTATCGTGTTGCTGCCACAACGCATCGGCTTTAACATCTTCGGTTGCGAGCAAGGGTCGCTCGCCCAAATCGAAACCGGTTGCCAGCGTCTGAATAGTTCCGGCAATTTGCTGATTACGTTGATAAATCAATTGTTCCAAGGTCAATGCCCGTTGCGTTTCGTTTTGAGCCGTAAGCTGGGCTTTTTCCATGTGCTCAACCGTTTCCGCTAATGCCTCTTGGCTCTGTTGCAGTTGTTGTTGCATGGCGTTGAGATTTTGCTCGGCGGCTTTTTGTTCGGCAATTTTTCCTCTATTTAGCGCGGAAATACGGATGCTGTAAAGCATCGAGGTCAGCAACCAGACGGCTGTGGCTAAAGCCGCCGCATATAACGCATTATTTAAAGTAAAAGCATACCATTCGGAAAGCATTGATTTAATGAGCGGTAAATAGTCTTGCATGATAACTCCTGATATAAAGATTTTTAGGTATTGTACTCGGAGCACTGTTTAGGTCGATGATATTTTTCGACCTGTGCAATCGCTTTGATAGGCGCAGTCTGTGTTCAAACCGTCGCCACAGTGACCCAAACAGAAGTTAAAAACTTTATAAATTATGTATTAACAGACTGTTTTTGCTGGAATCTGAATATCGCATCTGTATCGCCTCATTTAAAGTAACTCGCAATAATAAATCCCCATAGCTATCGTTTCCACGCTCCGGCACCACTGTCATTAAGTTAAGAAAAAAGCTCCCTCTCCTGCTGGAGAGGGTTGGGGTGAGGAGAATAAAAATAAGGAAAAAAACCTTATTTGATCCCCTCATCCTAACCTAATCATGCCGGACTCTCCTGTCCGGCACCCTACGGGCGAGTGCAAATCCGCTCCCGGCGGAGTTGTCCCGGAGGGGGAAGGGACTGTCCATCCTTAACTTAATGGCAGTGACGCTCCGGCGCTCGTCGTCATACACAAATAAAAGCCTTAAACTGCGCCTTGGTTGATTTATTGCCCGAAGCGGATAAAAATACCCATAGCAAAGACTCTTAACGGTCCCGTCATTGTCGGTTCCGAGCATCCGACAAATGCCAAGAGCCATAACCCTCCTGTAATTCCTGACCGGTTTTTCGAATCGTGAAAAGCTTCGCCCGGCATATGTGATTTTTACCGAGGAAGCTCAACCAAGTAGCTAGCACGTTCTCAACAGCCCAACAAGAACCTTTAATTAAAACAAGGAAAGCCGTCAATGGAACAATTGACCGATTTAAAAGCCATACTACATTCCAAGCGCGCCAATATTTAGGACCTGGAAAAATGCCGGGTTATGCAAAAAGATGGCCGCGTACTCTATTTGACAGAGGCCAAAGACCAAAATTACTACTGGAACATCCCCATCGCCAATACCACCGTCGTCTTATTAGGCACGGGTACCTCGATTACCCAAGCGGCCATGCGCATGCTGGCAAGCGCCGGGGTCTTGGTTGGCTTTTGCGGCGGTGGCGGATCGCCGCTTTTTTCCGGCAGCGAAATCGAATGGCTCACTCCGCAAAGCGAATATCGCCCGACCGAATACGTGCAGGCATGGCTGGGATTCTGGTTTGATGAAGCCAAACGACTGAATGTCGCCAAAGCCTTTCAACAAGCCCGAGTCGGCTATTTACAACGCATCTGGGAAAAAGACCGTGACTTAAAAGCCGAGAGTTTTTTCGCAGATGACCTTGAAATAAGTTCCGCCTTAAACGCTTATAACACTCAAGTTGAAAGCGCCGTCAAGGTCGGCGATTTGTTGCAGCGGGAAGCCCTGCTGACCAAACAACTCTATCGTTACGCCGCCAAAACCACGCAATTGAGTGAATTTGTCCGCGAACGCGAAGCCGCCGATCTCGCCAACGGTTTTTTAAACCACGGCAATTATTTAGCCTACGGTCTGGCCGCGACCACCTTATGGGTGCTGGGCATACCGCACGGCTTTGCCGTCATGCATGGTAAAACCCGGCGCGGCGCTTTAGTATTCGATGTCGCCGATCTGATCAAAGACGCCATCGTGCTGCCTTGGGCCTTTATCAGCGCCAAAGAAAAAGCCACCGAGCAAGAATTTCGCCAGCAATGTTTGCAGAAATTCACCGAACACAAAGCGTTGGATTTTATGTTTGAACAGGTTAAGCAGCAAGCCATGCGGGATGACTGGTCATGATGGTCACCTTTGTCAGCCAATGCGAGAAAAAAGCCCTCAACCGCACCCGCCGGGTACTGGACGCCTTCGCCAACCGCATCGGCGATAACACTTGGCAAACCGTGATGACCGAAGACGGTTTAATCGCCGTTAAAACCCTATTGCGCAAAACCGCGACCAAAAACACCGCTGTTGCTTGCCATCGGATACGTTCCCGAAGCCGGAGTGAGTTGGTTTGGATTGTGGGGAATCGTAAGCGCTTTAATGCGGAAGGGATTGTGCCGGTGAACAGTACCCGGAAAAATTTGATGAATAACCATTGGGAAAACGATTGGCTGTACTTGCCTTTAATAAAGAGCCTGAGCGCATTGGCAGCCCTGTTTCATGATTGGGGCAAAGCGTCGGAATATTTTCAAGCGAAACTTAAAGAAGATAAAAAAACAGGCGACCCGTTGCGGCATGAATGGATTTCAGTGCTGTTTTTCAACGCTTACGTCAATGGCGAAAAAACGGACGAACAATGGCTAAATCGGCTGATAAAAGCGGAATTTGACGTAACAACCTTAAAGCAAACGGTACTTAAGAAGACCAAAACGCCGCTTTATGAATTGCCCAATGCCGCGAGTGTATTAGCATGGCTGATTGTTTCGCATCATCGTTTACCTATAACTGAAAAAACAGCAGGTAAGCCGGCAGAAGATTTTAGTAGTGTGTTTAGACGTATTCGCCAAGATTGGGGCTATGAAAATAGTTATGATGCCGACACGTTCAAGAAAAATTTGACACGTTGTTTTGAATACCCAAAAGGACTGCCTAGCGACTCACCCAGTTGGCTAAAAGAATGTAAAAAACAAGCCGCTCGCTTACACCGGCATTTGCCATTATTGGAACAAGCGATCAACGATGGCAGTTGGCGGCTGATTCTTCTGCAAAGCCGCCTCGCGTTAATGTTGGGCGACCATTACTACTCATCGTTAAAAATAGACGATGTTAATCGCTTAAAAAATCGTGAATTGGCTTTGTATGCCAATACTGAAAGCGACGGCAATAAAAAAAGGGTTCTGAAACAAACCTTAGATGAGCATTTGCTAGGCGTTGCCAAACAAGCCCGACACACCGCCCATTTTTTGCCGATGTTGGAAGGAAAAAATGAAGAGTTGGAGCGGGTTCGCGACGTTAAGCCATTAAAGCAAAACAGCAAGCAAGGCTTTGAATGGCAAGATAAAGCCGTTAAAGAAATTAGCCAATGGCGGCAACAAAACCCCCAGCTTGATTCCAATCAATACGGTTTTTTTGTCGTCAACATGGCGAGCACGGGTAAAGGTAAGACGTTTGCCAACGCCAAAATCATGCGAGCCTTATCGCCCGATGCAGATAGCTTGCGTTATGTTCTGGCATTAGGTTTGCGGACTTTAACGTTGCAAACAGGCGACGAATACCGCGAGCGGATTGGCTTAAGGAATAATGAACTGGCGGTGTTAATCGGTTCACGCACGGTTTTGGAGCTACACGATCAAAAGGAACAAGAAAAAAACGACGCGGAACGGGAAGCAACAGGTTCCGAATCCGAAGAAACCTTGCTCGACAATGAATTGTATTTTGACTGTGATTTTCCCGATGATTGGTTAAAAACAGCCTTAAAAACTTCAAAAGACCGCCAATTTTTATATGCGCCAGTATTGAGTTGCACTATTGACCATCTCATGGCGGCAACCGAAACCCAGCGCGGAGGGCGTTATATTTTGCCGACCTTGCGTTTAATGTCGTCTGATTTAGTCATTGATGAAATCGATGATTTTGACGATAAAGACTTGATTGCCATTGGGCGGTTAATTCATTTGGCCGGTATGTTAGGCCGAAAGGTCATGATTTCTTCGGCAACCATTCCGCCGGATTTGGCGGAAGGTTATTGCTATGCCTATCAATCAGGCTGGTCAATTTTTGCCACCATGCGGCAACAAAGCAAGAGCGTGGGGTGTGCTTGGGCTGATGAGTTTTCCACCCAAGTGATAACGTTGGAAAGCCAAAAAGAAGCCCAGGCAATGGCGGTTTATCAAACAGCTCATCAGAAATTTATCAACAAACGCAATCAAAACTTACAAAAACAAGCGGCGAAACGCAAAGCCACCATTTTTGATTGCTCGCCCGAACAGGCCGTCGAACAAAATCTCACGATTGAAGATTATTTTGCCCAAGTCATACAAGCGGCAATTATTGAAAAACATCAACACCATCATTTAGTTGATACGGCCACGGGCAAACACGTCAGTTTTGGCGTGGTGCGGGTTGCCAATATAAAGCCCGGCATTGCACTGACCCGTAACTTGCTCAATGCAAAGTGGCCCAATGGTATTGAAATAAGGGCAATGGCCTATCACAGCCAGCAAGTGCTGATTATGCGTAATGAACAGGAAAAACATCTGGATTCGGTATTAAAACGCACCGTCACTAACCCAAAGCATACGCTAAACAATCCGCAGATTCGGGCGCATTTAAAAGCAATTGATGCGCCGAATGTCATTTTTATTCTGGTGGCAACACCCGTAGAAGAAGTCGGGCGTGACCATGATTTTGACTGGGCAGTGGTTGAACCGTCTTCTTACCGTTCATTCATACAGTTGGCGGGGCGAATCATGCGCCATCGGGAGTTAGCCTTAGAATTGGCAGCCAGTAACATGGCGTTATTGCAATTCAACCTAAAAGGTTTAAACGGAAAAGACGTGGTTTTTAATCATCCTGGTTATGAATCCAAAGAAAACCGATTAGAAACCCACGACTTAAAACAACTGCTCGACGTTGAAGCGATTGCAACACGTTTAGATGCCACAGCTAGGATTACCAAGCCTGAGACCTTGCAACCCAATCATAGCCTAGTAGATTTAGAGCATCACTGTATCCAGCTATTATTAACTAATTACGGTCAACAAGGGCCTGAGTCGTTATCCGGCTGGATTACGTCGTGTTGGTGGCTAACGGGTGAACCGCAACATTACGTTCAATTTAGAAAAGGTACGCCTGAGCTGACTTTATTTTTAATTCCTGAGGATGACAGTTTTAAATTTAAAGAAAAAGATAACTGGGGCGAGTGGATTGGCAAAGAGCGTGCTTATGGCATCGTCCACGATGAAAATTTAACGGAGTTAGAAAAACAGCGTTTATGGTTATGGCGGGATTATCGTGTTTTATTGGAAAACTCGCCTAAATCGGATTTGCAAGAAGCAGCCGAAGCCTATGGGGAAGCTAATTTTCCTGCCTACGGAAAAAATCCTAATGATTTGAAATTTAGCTATTCCAGCCAATTCGGTATACATGAAACCTGACAGGTTTTGAAAGCCTGTCAGGTTTTTTGGATTAAAGCTGCCTATGCGGCAGAGAACGCATTAATAAAGTATTTAATTTTCTAAGCTACTTGTACAGCAGCTTGGTAATTTTACCTTAAAAGCATGGCGTTTAATTTTATGATGTTCATAAAACTTTATAATTAAGTATTTAATGGTTGTTTTTGTTTTTACACAAGCTTACACTTCAATCCGTGTCATCGTGAGTCCAAAAATTTTAAGGAGCAAATATGATTGACCCTGCAATACAAAACTTTCTGAGCGAACGCAAAGAAAGCTGGTTAAAAAAGAAAACCGACAGCAAAACAACGGCAGAGCAAGAGCGCCAATTAACGCAAGAAGCCAATGAGCTGTTTATGCTAGCTACTTGGTTGCCCGATGCAGCAAAAAGAGCCAAGCAATTATCACTCGTCAGTCATCCAGCAAAATTTAGCCATCCTAGTGCAAAAACTAGCTCAATCATTGCAATCGCTGAAAAAAATGCTGATGGTTTTGTCCGTTCAGGCAACACGACAGAACAATTGGATGTTTTTGGTAATGCGGCTGCAATGGATGTGTATAAGTTTTTAAGTTTAACCTTAGAGGATGGGCAAACCGTACTTCATCATTTGGAACAGCAAACCTCTGCTATCCAACAACAATTTACCTTACCCAGTGCAAGCTATACAGAACTAGCCGCTTCGTTATTGACTATAAAATCGACCGATACGGATAAGGCTGTTACCAGCGACATCGTTAAGCAAGTTTATTTTCCTGTTTCAGAAAATAGCTATCATCTACTTTCGGTACTAACCCCTTCAAGCTTAATGTTCACGCTTAAACAGCGCATCAACGTACTACGTTTTTCTGACGAGGCAAAAGCGGCACGGGAAGCCAAGAAAAATAACCAACATTATGACGGCGAATTGGCTGAAATTTATTCATTAACGGTTATCGGCTTTGGCGGCACTAAACCGCAAAACATCAGCGTCTTAAACAGTCAAAATTACGGCACAGCCTACCTACTCGAATCCCTCCCACCTATATTAAAAAAACGCGGTATTAACCCGCCTAAAAACAATTTTTTCAGTAACAGCTTAAGGTTAAAAGATTTTCAGGAAGATTTTGACCGGCTGCACAAACAACTCAGCAGCGACGCAAACAATATCCATGTTCGAAACAAACGCGATTGGCTGATTAAAAACATCATCTATCAAGTTGCCGACAAACTTTGGCAAATCCGCTTTTTAGATGCAGGTTGGTCAACATCGGACAACTATCAAAACCTCCCTTCACAACAAAAAATCTGGCTGGACCAACACTACAAAGAAACGCGGCAACAGCAAACCGATTGGCAAGATGACATAAAAACCGCGCTGGCGCGTTGGCTTTCCAATAGCTACAAAACCACCCAAGGTGATAAAGCCTTATCTATCGACGATGACCGCTACAAACCGCACTTTATCCGCTTAATTGACGAATGCGAGGCTGCATTGTTATGAAAAACATCCTGCTTATCCCTTATATCCAAATTCATAACGCCAACGCCTTATCCAGCCCATACACCATAGGCTTTCCTGCGATGACGGCATGGCTAGGGGCTGTACACGCCTTACAACGCCAACTTAAAACGCGCGATGATGATTTTGAAGATTTAGAGTTTAAAAGCGTCGGCGTAGTCTGCCACGACATTAACCTGCAAACCCACAAAGGCAACAGCGATTTTATTTATTCAATAGTTGGCACCGGAAATCCACTAGACAAATCAGGCAATCGACCGTCTTTTATCGAAGAAGCGCGTTGTCATTTAACTGTCTCGCTCGTCATTGAGTACGCCTGTGATTATGACCAAGACTTAATTGAACATGTTGACCAACTCATAACAGGCAAACTGAAATTTGCAGGCGGCGACGTCATCACGGCTAAGCCTTCCGAAACCTTTGAAATTGAATCGGAAAGCCAAAAACAGCTCATGACCAAACTCATGCCCGGTTTTTGTTTAATCGAACGTCGTGACCTCATGCAGCAAGCCATGACCGACGGACAAGATGCCATAGAGGCCTTGCTGGACTACCTAACCGTAAAACACACCAGCCAAATTGATGACAAAGGCAAAGCCGCCTGGACAAGTAGCCGCAAAACCAAAGGCTGGATTGTGCCAATTGCTACAGGTTTTCACGGCATCAGCGATGTAGGCAATGCCGAAAACCAGCGCGATCCCGACACTCCCCACCGTTTTGCCGAAAGTGTCGTCACTTTAGGCGAATTTATCATGCCCTATCGTATCGACAACCTAGACAACATGCTTTGGCACGCCCAAGCCGATTTAGAAAACAATCTGTACCTTTGCCAACAAAACCAACCCATTAACCCGCAATAAGGAAAAACTCATGGCTAAAAATACCAACATCGCTTCCGTACTGGCATTTGAAAAAAAACTCGTTCCTTCGGATGGCTTTATGTATGGCACAACGTGGCAAGAACGTAATAAACCTGAATCAACTAAGCCGCTCGCACTACGCGAAAAATCGGTGCGCGGCACTATCTCCAACCGCCTTAAAGATGCCGTTAAAAATGATCCTTTAAAGCTGAACGCTGCGGTTGAAAACCCGAACTTACAGCGAGTTGACAGTTGTGCATTGGGAGAAGATCAAGACACCTTGAAACTGCATTTCACGCTTAAAGTGTTAAGCGGTGTGCAAACCCCGTCGGCCTGTAACAACAAAGCCTTTAAAGAAAGCTACAGCCAAGCTGCGAGTGACTACATTGCCGCGGAAGGCTTTAAAGAGCTGGCGAAACGTTACGCCATCAACATCGCCAATGCGCGTTTTTTGTGGCGTAACCGTGTGGGCGCGGAACACATTGAAGTGCAGGTGAAAAAACTCAACCAAGATTCAGAACAAAACTGGGCTTTCGATGCCGTAAAAATAGGCTTATGTGATTTTGAAACAGTCACGGCTGAGATTGACGAACTGGCAACCGAAATAGCCAAAACCTTATCCGGTGAAGACGATTTTTTATTGTTGGAAATTAAAGCGTTTGCCCAAGTAGGATTTGCCCAAGATGTTTATCCCAGTGAAGAATTGGTATTGGACAAAAGCACCGCGAAAGACAAAAAAAGCAAAATCCTGTATCACATTAACAATATTGCGGGAATGCACTCGCAAAAAATAGGCAATGCTTTGCGTACCATAGACACATGGTATCCAGCTTATTCAGAAACTCAAACGCCAATAGCCATAGAACCTTATGGTGCTGTGACTAATTTAGGCACTGCCTACCGTACCCCAAAAGCCAAAGCCGATTTTTTTACTCTGTTTGACCGCTTCGCTTGTGGTGAAACATTGGATAAAAAAGAAGATGAACATTATGTGATGGCAGTATTAGTGCGTGGTGGCGTGTTTGGCGAAAGCGGCAAGGATTAGGCGATGAGGTTCTATTTGGAAATCACCTTACTGCCCAATCCCGAAGTCGAGATAAATTTCCTCTGGTCAAAAGTATTCCAGCAAATCCACCTGGGCTTAGTGGAAATGCAAGACGAGCAGGGGCGCATACCGATTGGCGTGTCTTTTCCCGACTATATGGATGGAAAAAAATTGGGCGGAAAATTGCGCTTATTCGCTAACGATGAAACCAGCCTTAGCCAATTCAACGCGCCAAAATGGCTGTCGCGGCTGAGTGACTATGTGCATTGCACCGGCATTCGCCCGGTGCCAGAAAAAATCCTGGGATACGCCGTTTATCAGCGCGAACAAGCCAAAACCGGTAACGAGCGCTTAGCCAGACGTTATGCTAAAAGGCATGACATGGATTATGACACGGCCTTGATGCGTTATAGCGCCCTGACGCATAAAACCTTGGCGACGCCTTTTATCCGGCTAAAAAGCTTGAGTGGCGACCAAACGTTTTGTTTGTGGATTAAAAAAACGAAAGTCGAAGAGCTTTCAGGTACGACATTTAGCAGCTATGGTTTAAGTGCCGTAGCCAGCGTTCCCGAATTTTGACCCAAGTTTTTTTAGCTTTTTAAAAATATAGAAAAATCAGCTAGTTGTATGATGGGGATTTAGCTTTGGGTAAATCAAGCTAAATCTCCTGTATACTGCTGTGCGACTGGCCTTAAGGTTTTTTTAGGCCAGTTCTCTGCCGTGTAGGCAGCTTAGAAATGACGGATGCGCCTCAATACATGTTTGTTTACGTTCTCTGCCGTGTAGGCAGCTTAGAAAAAAAGCCAGTTTAGGGAACATAAACGCCGCTTGTTCTCTGCCGTGTAGGCAGCTTAGAAACATATCGCCTTGGCCTTTCGCGCGTGAGCATTGTTCTCTGCCGTGTAGGCAGCTTAGAAAAAGTAGATTCTAAATTAGTTATGCTTTCAAGAGTTCTCTGCCGTGTAGGCAGCTTAGAAATCTTCTTTGATGTCGTAATTTTCCAGCTTAGCGTTCTCTGCCGTGTAGGCAGCTTAGAAAACCGGATGGTATTCCCGGCTTGCAAAATAATAGTTCTCTGCCGTGTAGGCAGCTTAGAAACTTTAAAAAAACAAGTCGCAAAAGAAGAAGAAGTTCTCTGCCGTGTAGGCAGCTTAGAAATCGCAAATACACAACATCGACTCATGACGACCGTTCTCTGCCGTGTAGGCAGCTTAGAAATTCATCCAGTGATTTATCAAACTCTACTTTAGGTTCTCTGCCGTGTAGGCAGCTTAGAAACTGATTTATTGCGCCGCCAACGGCATAACCCGGTTCTCTGCCGTGTAGGCAGCTTAGAAAAGGCTATGTAATAGATCACATAACAGCATTGGGTTCTCTGCCGTGTAGGCAGCTTAGAAAGATCTATTGCCGATATAGCGGTGATCCGCGCCGTTCTCTGCCGTGTAGGCAGCTTAGAAATACTGCGCTACTACCAAGGCAGCGGGCCGGTTGTTCTCTGCCGTGTAGGCAGCTTAGAAAAAACCCGTCTAATGTTTCAAAGATGGTCTTTAGTTCTCTGCCGTGTAGGCAGCTTAGAAAAAATTGCTCAATCACGTATTTATTCAATGAACGTTCTCTGCCGTGTAGGCAGCTTAGAAATTTAGACAATAAAAAACCCGCCGGAGCGGGTTGTTCTCTGCCGTGTAGGCAGCTTAGAAATTGAAACATAGAGCCGAGCTTGCCTTTGATGGGTTCTCTGCCGTGTAGGCAGCTTAGAAATGCTTAACATCGCCAAGAAATCGGGCTACTGGGTTCTCTGCCGTGTAGGCAGCTTAGAAAGTCGGCAGGCACTTTAAGCGTTGCGGTTGTTAGTTCTCTGCCGTGTAGGCAGCTTAGAAAAGATGAAAAAACCGGCCTGCAATTTGATGTTGGTTCTCTGCCGTGTAGGCAGCTTAGAAACATCGGTCAGCCCGCAGAAGCCAAAGGTGATGGGTTCTCTGCCGTGTAGGCAGCTTAGAAATCGGGTTGATTCACCAACGCGCTCAAGGCAAAGTTCTCTGCCGTGTAGGCAGCTTAGAAAGTGAAGCTATCGGTGGGTGATAAAGTAAGCGTCGTTCTCTGCCGTGTAGGCAGCTTAGAAATCACGTAACGCTGAACCGACATTAACACCGGTGTTCTCTGCCGTGTAGGCAGCTTAGAAAAAAGGCAAAGAGGAAATCCCTAAATCCTTAAAGTTCTCTGCCGTGTAGGCAGCTTAGAAATGGAAATCAAGCATTTGATCGAACGTTTTCACGTTCTCTGCCGTGTAGGCAGCTTAGAAAAAGGTGATTAGCCACATCGATAGCTTTCTTTTGTTCTCTGCCGTGTAGGCAGCTTAGAAATATCAAATCACCTCAGATCAAATTACAGGCTTGTTCTCTGCCGTGTAGGCAGCTTAGAAAAAGCAATGCGGCTAAATCGTCTTGTTGAGCTGGTTCTCTGCCGTGTAGGCAGCTTAGAAATTACTCGTATTTTTGATGAAGAGCGTGATTGCGTTCTCTGCCGTGTAGGCAGCTTAGAAATATGCAAAAAAGCCCCGGTGGTCTGGCGATTAGTTCTCTGCCGTGTAGGCAGCTTAGAAATGCTTGATAAAGAAACCCGTCCAGTTCAAAGAGTTCTCTGCCGTGTAGGCAGCTTAGAAATTTGACGGTGACGGAACAGGTGTCATTTTGCCGTTCTCTGCCGTGTAGGCAGCTTAGAAAAAAGAGAGAGAGATAACGCGCGAGGGGTTTGAGTTCTCTGCCGTGTAGGCAGCTTAGAAAACGGAAATTAAGTGTCTTGATACGGAAAACCAGTTCTCTGCCGTGTCGGCAGCTTAGAAAAGAATAAAGATCATCGGTCGCACTGGCTCCGGGTTCTCTGCCGTGTAGGCAGCTTAGAAATTGGTGCAATGGTCAGTTTTTTAATGCCAGTCGTTCTCTGCCGTGTAGGCAGCTTAGAAAACTCCGGGACGGCTCTTCGTCGTCTCGCGTCTGTTCTCTGCCGTGTAGGCAGCTTAGAAAATAGGCCAAATCACATCGAACGTGGATAGCATGTTCTCTGCCGTGTAGGCAGCTTAGAAACGCAAACGAAGCAAATAAGGAAACCAATACAGGTTCTCTGCCGTGTAGGCAGCTTAGAAAGCCTCCCCCGCCCACCGAAAGCCCCCAAGTGCGTTCTCTGCCGTGTAGGCAGCTTAGAAAAGCAAGAAGCGGGTGAATTGACCGAGTTGTTCTCTGCCGCAAAGGCAACTCAGAAATCGAGACGCGCTAAACCGCGTCTCTACCGGATTGGTCTCCCACCCCAGCCTGAACAAAAAACAGCCGACTCAAGACCGCCTGTTATATAAAGCCAGCACGGTTTTGACGTAATTGACGGTTTCAGGATAAGGCGGGATGGTGTTGTTGTGGCGGATGACTGCATTTTCACCGGCATTATAGGCGGCAACGGCCAGGTTCAAATTCGAATCGAACATCCTGAGCAGGTCTTTTAAATAATGGGTGCCGCCGTCAATGTTCTGAATGGGATTATTCCGGTCGACAACGCCGTAGCGCCTTGCGGTATCGGGCATCAGCTGCATTAAACCGACGGCTCCGGCGGAAGAGATGGCGCTGGCGTTGTAAGCCGATTCCGCCTGAATAACGGCATGCACCAATTTAACATCAACTTGATGCCGGTTGGCCGCTTCGCTAATCAGATCGGCGAACCGTTGTTTATTAACGCCGATAAAGGGCAGGGATTTGGCGTAATTGATCGGCCGGGTGCGGATGATGCGCTTGTACAGGCCGCTGGTCGGTTTGTCGGTGTAGTAGATGCGGCCGTCGGTATCGACAAATTTATAAATGTCGGCCAGCACCTCGTCTGAGATGAGTAAAGTGGTTAAAAGAACGGCAATTCTCATCATATTATGGGCCTCAGTCGGGGTTAATTACGATCATGGTTGCGGCTTTTACAGCCCTGGTTCTTGCTTCGTCAGTGGTTTCGGCGTTGGCTAAAGCAACTCCCATACGCCGGTTTACAAAAGCTTCCGGCTTGCCGAATAGTCTGATTTCACTGGTCGGCACGCTAAGCGCCTTATCCAGTCCTTCATAACTCACGCCTTGCGCATGGATGCCGCCCAATATGACGGCGCTGGCGCCCACGTTTTGCATGGCGGTATCGACCGGCAAGCCTAAAATGGCCCTGGCGTGTAATTCAAATTCGTTTTGTTTTTGGGTTACTAAAGTCACCATGCCGGTATCGTGCGGCCGGGGGCTGACTTCGCTAAACCAGACATTGTCGCCCTGGATAAACAACTCAACGCCAAACAGACCCAGCCCGGCGATTTCATCGGTAATTTTAAAGGCTATATCTTGCGCCGCGCTTAGGGCCGCGGAAGTCATGGCTTGGGGTTGCCAGCTTTCCCGGTAATCGCCGCTTTCTTGCCGGTGGCCGATGGGCGCGCAAAAGTGAGTTTCGATGTCGCCGTGCTCGTTTTTAGCGCGCACGGTTAGTAAGGTGATTTCAAAATCGAAGTCGATTTTGCCCTCGACAATGACTTTGCCGGTATCGACCCGGCCGCTGGATTTGGCGTAATCCCAGGCGGCTTGAAGTTCATCGGCGTTTTTAACCATCGACTGGCCTTTGCCGGATGACGACATTGTGGGTTTGATAAAGCACGGATAACCGATGCCGCCGTCAACCGCCGCCTGTAGTTCGGCAAAACTTTGCGCAAAGGCATAGTTCGAGGTGGGGATGTTAAGCTGTTCCGCGGCCAGGGTTCTGATGCCTTCGCGGTTCATGGTCAATTGAATCGCCCGCGCGTTAGGCACTACGGTACACCGGCCTTCGGCTTCGATGTCCAGCAGCGCTTGGGTCGCAATCGCTTCGATTTCGGGAATGATAAAATGCGGCTGTTCCCGCGCAATCAGGTTTTTGACCGCTGCGGTGTCGGTCATGTCGATCACATGGCTGCGATGCGCGACTTGGTGCGCCGGAGCGTTCGGGTAACGGTCTACCGCGATCACTTCGACGCCGTAACGTTGCAAGGCGATAGCCACTTCTTTGCCCAACTCGCCGCTGCCGAGCAGCAGGGCTTTGATGGCGCTGTTTGATAAGGGGGTGCCTATTTTCATTGTGGACCTGCCAAGTAGTTGTCGATGTCTTCTTTGGAAAAACCGATTTTTTTCGCCACGCGGTCGGCATGACTGACGCGGGAAATACCGGGAACCAGTTTGTAGGTCGGCGCGTCATCGGCAAATTCGACTTGCTTGGGCAAGCCGATGCCCTGAGCGACAAAATGATCGACCAGTTGATGATTGTGGGTAATTAAGATGGTGCTGTTGCCTTTTCGGTAAAAGCCGTTGAGGACATTGGACGACGATTCCATTTTTTCTTCAAAGGTGGTACCTTCGGATAATTCATCCAATACCACCAGACTTTTGGCGCTTGCGGCCAGAAAAATATCTTTGGTGCGTTTTAATTCGGTACCGAAACGGCCTTCGCCGTCATCCAGATGGCTGATTTCTGGGGCTTGATAAAAGATCCGGTCGGCGACGCTCAGCGTTGCCGATTGGGCCGGAACGAAGCAGCCGATTTGCGCCAGCAGTTGAATCTGGGTGACGGTTTTGCAAAAGGCCGTTTTACCGCCGCTGTTGGGGCCGGTTACCAGTACCAGCCTGTCTTGTTCCAGCACGAAATCGTTGCCGACGTAGTCGGGGTTTTGTTTGGCTAAAATCGGGTTTCTGGCATCGCTCAGGTTTATTTGATGATGCGGCGTATCGACCAATTCCGGCAATACTTTGCTGCCGCCGAAGGCTTCGGAAAATTTTATAAACGACAGTAATTCATCGAGACGGCCCAGCGCATCGATAGTTTCGGCGACGGCGGGGGAGTTTTTGAACTCGTTCCTGAGCGGGATAATGCAACTGTCCCTATCAAAACCGCCGACGATGGGGTAATAAATCAGCAAAAAAGGCGCGACAAAAATGCTTGCGGTCGGGATGGCCTCAACCGAAACCTGAAACATATCGGTTGGAAAAAAATGCGCCAATGTCCAGACCGCAGCGAAAAACAAGGTGATCAGCAACGGCTTGAACAGCCGGGGTCTAAAGATAAGCGCAGGCGAAAACGAGCCTTGCCGTTGTTGTTTGCACTGAATAGCGTTTTCGGTGATATACACCGGGCCTTCCATCAGCGAATAAGGCCGTGAGTCGGCAAAGGCTTTTATTTGCTCGAAAATAGTTTTTAAGTAATCGCTTTGCGGCGTTTCGACCGCGTGAATTTGATCGACCAAATCCAGCATAAAACGGATGCCGCGTTTGTATTGCAGATAGCCGTAGCCTTCAATTTCATGGTCTTCCCGGGCGGTGCCGAACGAGCCCAAGAATTCGCCGAACAATAATAAATAGAAGTTTTTTTCATTAGGAACAGCGTGTTGCACAATCCGTTCGAGCTGTTCTTTTAAGGCGGGCGTGTTGCGCAGTTCTTCGACAGCTTGCTGTTTGGCTTTAATTTGATCGATCGCATTCAGCGGCTGGGCTAAAGAACGAAATAATACCGCTTGCCCGGCAAGGGTTGAGGCGTGATTGACGCTGTCGAACAGTTCCTCGACTTCGATGGTCGCGAAGGTTCTGGGATCGATAACGCCGTCTCCGGTGTCCAGCGGTTTGCTGGATTTGATCGTCGGCCAACTGCTGTCTTGCCAGTTTTGTAATAGTGTATTTTTCATTTCTTTAGCCTTTTGGTGACCGGGTTATCTTTTATCTGTAGCAAGGTTGATTTATAAAGCGAAAACAGCTTCGTTCCCAAGCCAAGAGCCTTCGTGATCTTCATGCCTTCGTGGTGAATAGGCTTTTAAATCGATTTGGATATTACTTTCACGGTCTCCGGCGCTTGGGAACGAGCGAAGCACAGCGAAACCTAGAAATTATTTATCTGAAAATGTATAGCTGATTTAAAAATCGCAGCTATTTGGCAGATGCTGATGTTATGAAAACAAAGATAACGCTGTTTAGATAGGCTTAAACGAAGTCGGCGCCGCTTTTTCAGGATTGATTCAGCATTATCCGCGTTCTGTTTTTTGTATGATAAAACAAGATAGTCACTTATTCAAAATAACACAGCCACAGAATCATCTTTAAATTAATAACAACTTGGCAGGTCGCGTTTCCGCCGCTTGCCAAACGCCCGTTCGGCAACCGGCGTAGACTCACATAAGGATGGGTTTTTGCTCGACAGGAATCAGCGATATGTTGTGTTCCACGAATTTCTGGCGAACATATAGCCAAAGCTCTTCTTTGGCGGCGGATTTCTTTGAATTAGCCTCAACCTGATACCCGGCCGAGAAGTCGGACACCCAATGACCGTTTTCGTTAACGATGCCTTTGTAGCGTACCGAGGGCGCTTTCTTGCGCAGGATGGTTTTGTTTTGAGCCAGGCCTTCGGTGATGATCTCAAGCACTTGCGCCGGATCCGCGTCAGGCCGCGTATAAAAATGAACCTCATCGGCCACGCCGTTGGGCGCCAGACTGTAGTTTTCCATAAAGGCTTCAGTGACCTTGCCGTTGGCTAAACTGACCATTTGCCCGCTACTGGACTCGATTTGCGTAGTGCGCCAGGTTATGTCTTTGACTTCGCCGATGACGTTGTTGATTTTTACTTGGTCGCCTACTTTGAACGGGCGTTCAAAGTTCAAAATAATGCCCGAAAAGACGTTGGCTATAATATTCTTGACCGCCATACCGACGACCATGGCCAATACGCCGGACGTCGCCAACAAGCTGGTCGGCGATTGGTCGAATACCACCACCAGGACGCCGGAAAAGGCGAAGAAAAAAACCAGGATGCTGGTAAACAGCTTAATGACGTTCGGCACCTTATGTTGGCTGCGCTGCCTTAACGATTCCCAGACGAAGCGGCGTATGCCTATATCGAGCAGCCATCCGCCCAGTATCCACCACAAGCTCTCATAGGCGACGACAAAAGTCCGGGTGGTGCTCGGCGCTAAGTTTGAAAAGGCCCAATCCAGGGTTAAATTGCCCACCGAGAGCAGCACTAAAGGCCAAAAAATCAGCCGTAACAGCCACGATTGCGTTACCCAATAGCGTCCCCATTGGCGTATATCCATTGCCAGCGCGAAACCGGCGCCGATAATGCCGAAAATAGCGATATAAATAAAATATTCGCTGGGAATGACGTCGCGCGCATTGATCGTCGCCGGCTTAAGCAAGGTACCTAGGGTTATTTTGGAAAAAAAAGGTTGCTCGCCGGTCATCCCGACATATTGCGGAGCGCCTTCGCCGTTTTCGGATATCAGGTCTTGCGATTCCCAGGCGTTATCGATAGCCCAACCGGTATTGGATTTAATCACCTTGCGCTGGTGCAAATCGGCGGTCAAGGCATTGCCGGTCGGCATGCCCAAGACATCGACCACATACATCAAGTTGTTGTAGTTGAGATAGCGATGGCGAAAGCTGATGCCGGCGATATGCTGGCCATAAGTGCGTTTGGCATCGGTAAAATTGAGCTTGAATTTTTGTTTAATGCGATAACGGCGATATTGAACATCTTCGCTTTCCTTGGTTTCCTCCGGGGAGTCCAGCTTGACCGGTTCGACGCCGTTGAAAACTTCTAAGTCCTGGGGAGAGAAATTACCGCGATAACGGAACCAGATCGACATGTCCACCAGCGCCGTTTCTTTTTGCCGATCCAGCTCGGTGATTTCGTTAATCATAACGCCGACATAGACGACGTTGGTTTTGAACATGAAACGATCGTTGACATAAAGCACGCGGCCCTGACGCAAGGCCTCAATGTAATTGAAGCTGGCGCCTTTAGCGATAGGCAATAACTGCACCGGCGCCGAGATCAAGCGGTCGCCGTTGTAAATGCCCATTTGGATAGGAATCTGGGCCTGCCGGTCGACAAAATTTAACGTGCCGGTGATGCCTTTGACCGCATCGATACCGGGCTTGTCGGAAAAGGCCACTTGTGCGGCGTCGTAGGCATAGGTCGCCAGCCAGTCGGGGGATTGCCCGAATTTTTGTTGATAGCGGCTTTGGAAGTGTTGCGCTTTTTCGTTTGCGGTGTCGAATAAAACCGGCGTCGCGGCGATGATGCCATGAGTCAACAGCGCCGAAGCTTCACCGGAAAAAGCGCTGGAGGCAAGTTGCTCGGGACCGTACAGTTCCAGAGCGTTACCGGAAGCGCGGATGCCTTTGACGATGCGCACGGCAAGAGCGGGATTGGCGGCAATATAGACGCCGCCGATATCGATATTGTTAATTTCTTTAATGACTTGTTGGAGTTGCGCGTCGGCGTCAGGACCGTTCGAGAGCGTCCATATTTGTTTAACGGGGGTTTCGAAGCGGTTATAAACCTCGATAAAAGGCTCGACTAAAGGATCGAATTTGGCGTCGGCTTCCCGCACGATATACATCAGACGCTGTTGTTGAATATTGCGCGCATAGTTGGCGACAAAGCGCGCCTGTTCTTTTAAATCAAGGCCCAGCGCGCTAACCCCGGCTAAGGGTTCCGGCAGGAACAAAGGCGTGACCACGGGAATGCGATTGCGTTCGTAGATCGGAGCGGCTTGTTGCAGTATGTCCGCATTAAGGTGGCCGATAACGGCGACCACGCGCTTATCGGCGGCAATCGATTCAGCCGTTTCAGGAGTTTCGTCAACGCTGAAAAATTCAACCTGGCGTCCGTGGTATCCGCCTTGGCTGTTGAGCGCGTCTATATAAAGCTGCACGCCTTGCTTGAAAGCGGTTCCCTGGGCATTGTTGGACGGTCCGACTATCGCCACCCTGGGGCGCGTTTCTACCTTGTCCTGGACGAAGGCGCGGTGCGCTATCAACGAGGCCAGTGTGCCGATAATCATAATCGCCAGCAGAATGACCAGGAAGGTCTTCCATTTTTGCTTGTCTTGCATGGGGGCAATAAGTGTTTTCATAGTTGGACGTTATTTTTTTGCTTAAAGTTGAATTCAGATATATTTCCGGGATCTTTTAATGGTTAAACCTTCGCTTCGCCTAGCCGTTCATAGGCGAATACCGGTTTCTGTAATTTCAACCGTGGCCGGTTTTCCATTGACAGTCATGATGACTTGCATCGGTAAAGCGCCCGGCGGAATGTCATAAGCCATCAGCTGATGCGTTTCCGGTATATAACGTAGCCAGGACGGTAACGGCGCGCCGCTACCGGTAGTGATTTCGACTTGGCTGTTTGCCGGTATCGCCGATGTCAATCGGCTGGGTAATTGAAAATGGAGTGCGCCGGCGGCTTCGGCGCGCTGGGCAAGGTTGACGGCCTCATCCGGCGGAACGCCGCGGGCAAGCGCCTTGCCGAGGATTTTGTCGAAGATGCGGCTGTGTCCGAGCGAGGACAGCAGGCTATCGATATTTTTACCGGAGGCTAAGGACGTGGACAGTGATTGCGCTTCTGTTTGCAGGTTTTGCACCGCTTGCCGGGCTCTATCGATGGCCTCGGCTGGAGCCAGCCCGCGGGCGAGCGCGCTTCGTAACGCCTTGTCGAAGTGTTTATTATCCCGATCCGAAAGTTGACGGCCATTGGCGAAACCGGCAAGCGGGCTTTTGGCGTCGGCGTTAACGCCTTGTTGCTGCAATGCATTTATCTGTATGGCATGGGTGATGGCTTGCTCAATCGAGATGCCTCGACTCATGGCGACGCCCAAAGTCTTGTCGAAATCGCCGGTAGCGGGTAGCGCTTTGATCGATGCGCTATTCCCGGAAGACAGTCCCGATCCGGGTCTGCGCGCATCGGCTTTAGCGGCTTCGTCGGCGGCGATACCGGCGGCATAGGCGCGTTGCAGCGCTTGCTCCATAGAGATGCCTTTGGCCAGAGCGTTGCTGAGGGAGTTTTGGACGCTCAGCGGGGTATCGGCCAAGCCCTCCGCGCTCCCGTTAGATAAACTGCCCATGGGGCTATGGTCCATCGTTATCGCGGCGTCGATTTGTTGGACCGCAATCCGGGCGCTTTGCACGGCTTGATCAAGACTCTTGCCTTTAGCCAAACCGGCGCTTAAAGAGGCATCGAAAGCCGTTGCGCCGCTGGGCGTGGTGGCGCCGGACAAGGCCGCCAAGCTGCTTCCCAGTCCGGCTCCGGAACCGGCAAGCGAACCGGCGGCTACGGCTTGCGGCGAGGACGGCCGAGGCGTTCCGGTTACCGAATTAAACGCTCCTTGCGCGAGCTTGGTCGCAACGCTTAAAGGCATGCCTTTGGCAAGATTTTGCACTAATACCCGAACGAACGAGTTACTCGCCTGTTCGGCCTGTTGCCTGGGCAGGCCTTGTCCCACTGCGGCTTCGAACAGTGCCGTTTGTAGCGTATCGACGCCGTTTACGCCGGATTTTATGCTGGTGAGCCCATCGCTGAGCGTCGTTTTAGCGGCCTCGACGGTTTTTTGAGAAGTACTCTCGGGCGCGCTCTGGGTAGGTGACGCCGGTTGCTCAAGCGTAAGGTTTTTTTGTGAATCGGAGTCGGCCCTGCGTCGTGTTCGAGGTCTTTCCTGGGTTTGAGCGGTGGTAGCGCTTGCAATGGGGCTGTTGACCTGCACCGGCGCTGAGACCGGGACCGCCGGTGCGGTGAAACTGCCGGGAGACGGCGCTTGCGCGAGCGGAGCGGTCGGGCTATCGACGCTGTTATCGACTATCAAAGCGCCGTTACTCATGATCGCGAGGGTAGCGGAGCCGACGGTCAAACCGGCGTCGGTTGTTACTTTGATAGTGGTTTGCTGAGCGCTGCCGAGAACGCTGGTAATGATGGAAGTCGACGCGGGGTTGGGCTCAATATCGGCTATGGCGGTGGTTGAGGTATTGAAAATATAGTTAGCCGCGTCGGCGCCGGCGACGGTGATGCCGCTGACCTTGATGAGCTTGCCGGTGGCGGCGTTGCCGTCGATGAAGTTTGCGCCGGTGTTGCTGAGCACCAGATTATCGTCGGCTATGCGGTTGTCGTGTAAAGTCACCGTGGCCGTGGCGGTGCCGTCGTAGACTTTGTTTTGACCTGTAGCCGTGACGTTCAAGATTCTGGGGGTGATGCTGTATTCTCCGAGACTGTCTGTTGCATCCGTTATGCCGTAACCTAAAGCATTGCTCAAACCGCCGTTATAAGCAATATCGTAGACGCCGACGCGGCTGTGATTGTCCGCCGTAGTGATGAATTCCGCCGTGCCGCTTATACCGGCTTGGCTTGCGTTATCGCCATTGACGAAATTCGTGATTTTAGCGCTGACTGCGGCAGTGCTGACCGTCTCGCCGTAGATGCCGGTAGCGGAACCGGGTGTCACGCTCAACATCGGCTGTTCGCGATAAATAGCATATTTTCCGAGGCCCAAAGCCGCGCTATAGTTACTGGCGCTTTCGTCGCTGTTGTAACGAAAGCCGCCCCGGCCTGAGCCGATCAGTGCGCTGAGTCCGGTGCTGCCGGACACGCTGCCGGTAAAGAGCTTGGCGCCGAAGAGGGCGGTTATGCGCGGAAGGCCGTTGACGACGATATTACCGCCAGTGCTTGTTCCGGCCGCTGTCGCTTCCCCCGCATTAAGCGTAAGGGCAAAGGCCGATAGCTTCTGCGCCAGCGTAAGATCGCCGCTCTGGGTGGCAATATCGACGAAGCCTCCGGCGCTGATACCGCTAATGCCGCTGACCGTGCCGATTTCGAGGGCGTCGCTGTCCCGGTACGCCAGCTTAGCGACGCCGGTTGCGGCGACAATACCGACATTGTTGTGCAGGGCGGTGTTCAATAGGTAGTTTGCAAACGCGCCGTTAAGGAGCAGCCTGTCGGCAGTAATATCTCCGCTGCCGCTGACGGTTTTACCGCTGCCGCCGGTAAGCGTGAGAGTTTGGCCGACGGCGTTGATCGCGCCATTGATGGCTATAGTATTGCCGCCGATCAAGGCGGTATTATCGTTAAAGCTGACCGCATCGCCGACGGTGATAGCTCCGGAGTTGCGGTTGCCCACCGTAATGCCGGAAAAGCCGTCTGCGAAGTTAGTGCTGAAGTAGGACGCAGGCAAACTCAGTGCGCCGGCACCGTCGGCGATGCCGATGGTGACCGCGCTACGCGGCTGGACGGTTAATTTGCCGCTAGATTGCAAACGACTGGTCCCGGCCAGCGTCAGCCTATCGGCGTTGAGTGCGATGTCGCCGCCCTTGCCGGAGATGGCGGAACCGCGACGCATCAAGACAGCGCCGCCGCCGGTGGCGTCGCTGTCGCTGTTCAGGGTGACATTCAGTGCGCCGATGAATGAGCCGATGGAACTGTTATTGCCGAGTATGATGTCATCCGTGGTATTGATCGTCAGACTGTTGCTCAGGCCCGCACTGTAGATAGCGTTGCCGGAGCGGAGCTTGAAATCGGTATTGGCGTTGGTTTGAGTCAGCACAGTGCGCGCCGATCCCAGCGTCAGATTGCCGTCATAGGTCTGCAATCCTTCGGTGGTCACTGCGCCGCCGTTAACGGCAATGGGGCCGGTAGCGGTGACATTCAGCGCCGCTAAGGCTTTGTTGCCTCCGACTGCCCCGGAAAAGGTAACAGTGCCGCTGCCTGCGTTCACTGTCAAAGGTGATGCCGCCAAGTTGGTTTCCCGGACATAATAATTAAGCGTATCCCCGGTTGAGTGATCGTTCCAACGCCCGACACCGCTCGTAAACTGTAGCGCGGATTGCGCTTCATCGCTCAGGTCCGCCGCGCCGCCGTAATTGTTGGGTTGACCGTGGGACCAATTTGAATATAAACCGGGTACCGTGTTGCCGCTATCCTGATAAAAAAAGATCAGGCCGTCGCCGCTCTGTAAGCCCTCAGGCCCGGAGACCCAGCGCCAAGCGTTGTCGCTGCCTATTTTTGCGATTCGGCGAGCGCCCAGCCAAGCCGCCCGGTAGTTGACGCTGTGGGCCGCAACCGCATTCTCGGGACGCGAGGTAAGGGTGGCTAAATAACTGTCGCCCACGCTTTTGCCTGCGCCCGCGGCCGCGTTTGCCAGCGCGCTTGTCCAATCCAGGGTACTGCTGACGCCGGTATAACGATTGCCGGAGTTTACCGATCCGCCAAAGCTCACGTTGCCATTCGAGCTATCGATAGTCAGGCCGCGGGTGTTGGCGATAATCATCTCGCCATTGACGGTGACGCTGCCGCCACTCGTTGTCAGTGAAACGGCGCTGTCGCCGCCGACATAGACATCGCCGCCTGTAGATGCGGCAGTGCCGAAAGTAATATCGCCGCCGTTGGTACTGATATTATTGTTGAGCAGAACGCTTCCGCCGCCGTTGCCGGCAGCCAGTGCGACATGCAGTTTGCCGCTGCCGCCGGTGTTGCCGATGGCTTGGTCTATTACGATAGAGTTGGCGGCTTGAAGCGTCAGTTTGGCGTCGGTGTCGCCGCTGGTCTTGGTGATAGCGCTACTGACAGTGATGTCGCCTATCTCCGTTCTCCCGCCCCGTGCCGAGACCGTAACATCGGTGCCTGTTTCCAGCCTACTGCCGATGTCTGTATTCAGGAGGGTCGACGGAGACTTGTTCGAGGTCCAAATGTCGTTGCCGAGAGCGGAACCGGAAGCGCTGTCGGCATTAGCATCGGTAATGGCGACAGTGCCGGCGGCAAAGAGCCAGCGGCCCGCTTTTCCGTTTGGAGCCGAGGCGCCGATTTGCGCTCCGGCGACATCCAGCCAATGCCCCGATGTTTGGATACGGCCGCCGTTGCCGCCATTAGGCCCGGCTTGGGCTTCAAAAGTACCATAGGCACGGGTAACGGAATCGGCTTTGCTTTGATTCGAGCCGACAACGACGGTACCGCCGTTGCCCCTGCCGGTAGCGTTGGCTTCCAGTTTGGCGGTCTTGTCCACGACGGTGGCGGAGGCTTGGCGTACCGAAGGATTGCTGTTTCGCCACGAGCCTCCTACCAGCACCTTACCGCCGCCGGTTTTGCCGCTGGCGCTAAGGTGGGCGCCTTCATCTATGTGTATTTTATTACCGGTGGCGATAATTGTTCCGCCCACCGCTTCTCGCTTAACTGCATTGACCGGAACAAGGGAAGGCGCACCGGCATCCAGGGTTCCGGCAACGCGGGTGACGCCTTCGTCGCCGCCGTCGAGTACGATGCGTCCCTTGTGGTTTGCCAAGGTATGGGCTTGGATGACGCCGTCGTTGTTAACCACGCTGTCCATCAGCGCATTGGCGCTTTGCGCGGTCATGATAACGGTGCCGCCATCGGCTTGAATGAGGCCTTTATTTTCCGCCAAGGCGTTAAGGGCGGCCTTGTCCACTTTGACCTTAATCAGGCCGTCGCCTTGGAAATCCAAGGTGACCTGTTCGCCGGCGGCCAGGGCTACGGTTCCGCCGGTATTTTGGAGGCTGCCGCTGTTGCTTACTTGCGGCGCGATGAACGCGATCAGGCCGCCGTGAGCGGTAATCCGGCCCTGATTATCGATTTTGCCGAGGGCGTTTTGCTGAGTGAGGACGAGTTTACCGTTGAGGAAATCTTTGTCGCCGAGGCGATGGGTGGTGGCGACGATGCCGCCGACATCGACTTGCGCGGTTTTGCCGAAAATCACGCCGTTGCTGTTGAGCAAATAGATTTGACCGTTGGCGTTGAGCTTGCCGTAAATCTCGCTGGGTTTGCTGTCGTGGATGCGATTGAGCGCGATGCTGTGCGCGTTGGGTTGTTGAACATTGACGGTGGCTTGCTCGCCGATATTGAAGGTATTCCATTGACCGATCATTTTGTCGCTGTTTTGCTGAACGGTCAGGGTATTGCCGTTTTGGCTGATGCTGCCGGAGCCTTGGCTGATTTGTCCGCCGCTCGGTAGTTCGTTAATACCGGGGGTGGCGTAGGCAACGGAAACGCCGAGTAGGGAGACGCCGAAAATATGGGCGATGCTGTGGCGCAGGCGGGCGTCGCTGCCGGTCTGCATGTTGGCTCTGTCCAAAAGATGATTGCCGCCGGTTTTACAATGACCTTGGCTAAGTTCGGAAGCGAAAACCCATGCTTGTAGAGCCTCGCTCCAAATGATGCGGTATAGGCGGGTCGTTGATGGATGACGTTTCATAACCCGGTTCCGTTATGATCGGCTTAGGCGACGCGGGGCGCAGCTTGGGCCGATTTTCCGTGGACCGGACAAACAGCGTAACCGCACTTCAATCGACTCGGTGAGTTGGACGGATGTTTGCATCGATGATCCCTAAAAATAAACCATGCTATGCAGCAGCAGACGGTTATCGTCGTGTAAGCCCGAGCTGTCGTTACCGGCGGCGTTGACGCCGGGATTATCGCCGAGGGTGTGCGCCCAGGTGCCCCGAATCGCAAAATTATTGGCGTGAGAGAAGTTGATGCCTATACCGCTGCCGCTCAAGCTGTATTCGTTACGGCTGCCGGCGATGTCGTTGGTCCAGCGCTGTTCATGCAGGGTGATGTGGCCGCTGTCGAAAAAGCCGACCAGTTGCAGATTGCCGATATCGGTTCGGTAGGGTAGGTCATAGCGCAATTCGAAATTGGCGACCCAGCCGCTGTCGCCGCTGGCTTCGCCGACCGGATAAGCGCGGATGCCGGTGGGGCCGCCGAGAATGAATTTTTCGGCGCTGCTCAGGTTGCCGTTGGCAAGCTGGCCGTTGGCGGCGCTAAAGAAACTCAAACTGTCGGTCAGTTTTTGCAGGCGGGCCAAGCTGAAATTGTGCTTGCCGTAGACGCCTTGAGTATGGGCGGTCGATTGGTCGGCGACGCGTTCGCTGTCCAGGCCGGATAAGTCGACGCCGCCCACCGTGGCGCTGTAAGAGAACTGGTTAAAACCGCCGCCGAAGAAGCGATCCAGGCGCTGGCCGTTGAAACCGAGGCTGCCGTTGTCTATCTGTTTTTTGCCGGTTAAGACCTGTAAGCTGGAATCGGTCATGGCTTTGTGCGTGTAATCGGCTATGCCCCAGAGGCTGAAGGCGCGGGAGCGAATAAACGGATAACTGAGGCCGCCGCCTGCGGATTGGGCCATACCCTCAAGCCCGAGCTGCCTGAATTCCCGGCCGATACTGTAACCCAGATAGCTATAACGGGCATTGGCTTGCAAGCCGCTATGGCCGAGCGGTAAGGCGTAGGCGACACGGCCTTGGCCCAGATTTTCGGCGCCGGTGCCGCCGACGGTCAGTTGGTCGCCGATGCCGAGCGCATCGTTCAGATTGATATTCAGATTGCCGACCCACGGGCCGGTGTAACGGTTGCCGAAGTCTTCAATGGAGAAGTTGCCCCTGATCAGCGCAGCTTCCTTAATATTCAGCCCCAAGCGGCTGGTGCCGGGTTGTTTGCCTTTTTCCAGGGTGGTGGCGGCCTCAATGCCGGGCAAGTCGTTGAGCAACAGCAGCGTGCGTTCCAGATTGTCGCCCTGCAAGGTGTCGCCGCTGATCACGTAGCGCATGCGCTGATGAATTACCTCGTCTTTAATCCGGGTATCCGGGGCATGCTGAATGCTGATGCTGTGTCCTTGCTGATCGCTTTCCAGGCGTCCCAGAGTGATGTTGATCCGAATGACGCCCTCGGTGACATCTTGTTTGGGCAAATAAGCTTTGGCCAGCAACCAACCTTTGGCTTTCAGGTGTTGGCCGATGCGCTCGGCGAGTTGCTGAAGCCGGCTAAAATCCAGGGTTTGACCGATGGCGTCGGCGACCAGTGCTTGTAGTGTTTCGCTGCTTTCCAGTGTTTCGCCGCCATTGATAATAATGCTTTTTACGAGAATGCTGACGCCTTTTTCCGGCTCGGCTAAAACCTCCGGTTCCGGCGCTGTTGGCGGCGGCAGGCGATCTATGCCGGGGCTGGTGATGGACTCTTGCTGACGCAAGATCTGGCCGCTATCGGGGGCTTGCGCTGCACATAAAATAGGCGTCAATAGGGCCAGTAGTAAAACGGTGCGGGGTAGGGCGGCGGGCGATACGCTTGGCGTAAGAGTAAATACCGCTTCTCCCTCCGGACGACTTGCAAGGGCAGATATTTTGCTCCTCGGTAATTGCTCCTGCATTACCCTACTACACGCCATCCATGGCGCTAATGCAAAATCTGCATTCGCCACATCCCTGTGGCTTATGCAGGAGGCACGACTCCAAGGATGGAGGAGGTAGAGCAATGCACGGAGCCATTGCCGAGAGGGTTTTGTTCCGCTTAAGTTAACAGTATCGGGCGGCGCGTCTATAAGCAAAGCAGCATCATTGCGTCTGCATTGCAGGCTATGGCGGTTGTCGGTTAATGGCATGGCGCTGAGTTTGTATCGCTAAACCGGGGGAACTGCAAAGAGGAGCAAAAAATAGGCTTAATGACGGCCGTTTTTATAGGCTTGGTTAACAAAAATGCGGTGCGATAAAATGAAGGGCAACGCTTTGTTGCTAAGTGGATGGTTTTTTTCACGGCCTGAGTTCGCTTTGCATGATTTTATCTGTGCATATTCTACATAGTCGGGCAAGAGCTAACAACCATGCTTATTACGGCAATAAACTTGTTGCTGCGAGCCAATAAATTTAAAGCGATAATTACCGCAAAACTAATAAGTTAATTTGACGATAGTTAACAAATTAAAGTACAACCTCCCGCTTCGCTGCTTTCCGATCGGAGCATTTTTATTTAAAGGACTCAATATTATGAAATACACTCAACTGTTCAAAAATCTTCGCCATGCTGCATTGGAGATTGACTAGTGGTTTTAGCCTTACCATCAAGATTGACCTTGCCGACGTTACCGGTAATCATCGGAGCATCCGCATTGATCGGCTGGGCTTGGGATATCGATTTGCTTAAACGCGGCCTCTTTGCCGGCGTGGCGATGAGCCCGGCGGCCGCTATCGCAGTGATCGTTCTGGCTGTGGATGTTCTCCGCTGGTATGGCGTGAACATGCTTCCGTTGATCAGCCGGGTTTGTTGTTGGGCGACGGTGATTGTCCTCATCGGCAGCGCGATGGAACTTAGCGACTTCGCATGGGCGACATCGTTCCGTATTGACCGCCAGTTTTTTCCTTCAAAGCCGGTTTTGGCAGCAGACCATCCCGGCGGAATGGCGCCTAATACCGCCTTTTGCTTGTTTATGCTGGGCTGGACGCTGTTATTTCTGCGTAAGCAGTCGGATTTTGCAATCAGGCTGGCTCAAATGCTGGCCGTAATCCCCGCATTTATCGCATTGATGGCGGTTATCGGGTATCTCTATGGGGTTAAGCCGTTTTACCAAATCGGTACTTTTATGCCGATGGCGATCAATACCGCGGTTTCTTTGTTATTTCTTGCCGGAGCCGTGATTTTGGCTGTTCCCGATAGAGGCTACCTGCGCGTTTTCAGTGCTGTCGGTTATTCCGGCTCAATATCAGGCTTGTTGCTGCCGGCAGTGGTTTTCGTTCCTGTGGTACTGGGTTTAATCGCTCTGGCCGGCCAACATGCCGGTTTTTATGACCGGGATTTTGCGCTTGCGCTTTCGGTCATCCTGAACATCGCCGTGCTGTTTTTACTAACTTACTTTAGCGTATGGCGGCTGTTTTTATCGAATAAGCATCAGCAAGAGGCCGAAACCGGCTTGCGGGAGAGTGAACAGCGCTATCGGTCATTAGTCGAAAACGCTCCGCTGTGCATCCATGAACTCGACATGGAAGGCCGATTCACAGCGGTGAATAGGGCGGGCCTGTTGATGATGGATACCAATCAGGAGAATCCGGTGCTGGGCCGTTTCTATCTGGACATCGTCAATGCTTCCGATCGGGACAATGTACGGGAGTTGCTTGGACAAGCGTATAGCGGTCGGATAAGCCACTTTGAATTTAGGGGCTGCGGGGCGTCGGCACAAGTTTTCAAGTCCAGTTTTGTGCCGATCAAGAACAATGCGGGCAGGATTACAAAATTGATGGGAATGACCGAGGACATCACCGAACGTAAGCTCTCGGAAGAGTCGCTAAGAAATATCGAAGAGCGTCTTCGGGTCAGTCAGTTTTATGGAGGGATCGGCGTTTGGGAAAACGATCTGGTCAATAATCGACAATATTGGTCGGATACTGTCACCTCTTTATTGGGCTTTCCTGACGCTCGGAAACCCGCTTGGGAAAACTTTATCTCGGCAGTTTATCCGGAAGACCGCGATCTGGTAACGGCGGCGCATCAAGCGCATATCCAGGACGGTAAACCGTATGATGTCGATTACCGGATGGTCGGCCAGGACGGCGGAATGCGCTGGATGCGCTCGGCAGGGCAAGCGGAACGGGATGCGAACGGTAAGCCGGTGCGGATGTTAGGCATTGTGCAGGATATCACCGAGCGCAAATTGGCCGAGAATGATCTTCGTATCGCCGCCACGGCTTTTGAATCCCAGGAAGGCATGCTGGTTACCGATGCGAAGGGGGTGATTTTGCGAGTGAACCGTACTTTCACTAAAGTCACCGGCTATAGCGCCGAGGAAGCCATCGGCAAGAATCCGCGCATTTTGAGTTCGGGTCGTAAAAGCCCGGCTTTTTATGCGTCAATGTGGGAAAGCATCAATCATACCGGCACCTGGGAAGGCGAAATCTGGAACCGGCGCAAAAACGGCGAAGTTTATCCGGAGTATTTGATTATCACCGCTGTGAAGGACAAAAATGGCGTCGTTACCCATTGCGTCGGCAGTTTTACCGATATTACCGTTAGCAAAGCGGCAGCGGATGAGATCAAGCATCTGGCGTTTTACGACCCGCTAACGCAATTACCCAACCGGCGTTTATTGCAGGACCGGCTGCAACAAGCTTTGGCGACCAGCGCCCGCAGCAAAATGCACGGCGCCTTGCTGTTTATCGACCTGGACAATTTTAAGACCTTGAATGACACGCTCGGTCACGATAAAGGCGATCTGCTGCTGCAACTGGTCGCCGGCCGCCTGACCGCCGCCGTGCGCGAGTGCGACACCGTGGCTCGTTTGGGCGGCGATGAGTTCGTCATCATGCTGGAAGACCTGACGGAAGGCTATCATGAAGCGGTTATCCAGAGCGAGATCGTCGGCGAGAAAGTGCTGGCCTCGTTGAATCAGCCCTACCAGCTTTCCGGGCACTTGCATCGCAGTACGCCAAGCATTGGCGTCACCCTGTTCAGCGATCATATCAAGAGCATCGATGAGTTACTGAAACAGGCGGATATTGCGATGTATCAAGCCAAGGCGTCGGGCCGCAACACCCTGTGTTTTTTCGAACCGTTCATGCAAGCTGAGATTGCGACGCGCACCAGCTTGGAGGCGGATTTGAATCAAGCATTGCAGGACCGGCAGTTTCTTCTGCACTATCAACCGCAGATGAATGAAGCAGGCCGCATAACCGGCGCCGAAGCTTTGGTGCGCTGGCAGCATCCGTTGCGCGGACTGATGCTGCCGGTCGAGTTTATTCGCTTGGCTGAAGAAACCGGGCTGATCGTGCCGTTGGGTTTATGGGTGTTGGAAACCGCTTGCCGCCAATTGGCGAGCTGGGCCGCGCGTAAGGAAACGACGCATCTTACCTTGTCTGTTAACGTCAGCGCGCGCCAGTTTCAGCAAGCGGATTTCGTTGAACGGGTGTCGGCGGTGCTTGATCGGACCGGGGTCGATCCGTATAAACTCAAGCTGGAATTGACTGAAAGCCTGCTGGTATCGAACGTTGATGACACTATCGCTAAAATGACCGCACTGAAAGCAAAGGGTGTGAGTTTTTCGTTGGACGATTTCGGCTCCGGTTATTCGTCGCTGTCTTATCTAAAGCAATTGCCTTTGGACCAACTGAAAATCGACCAAGGTTTCATCAGAGATATTCTGATCGACGCCAACGATGCGGCCATCGCCAAGATGGTTGTCGCCCTAGCCGAGAGCATGGGGCTGGCGGTGATTGCCGAAGGCGTGGAAGATGAAGCGCAGCGGCAATTTCTCGATCATCACGGTTGCCATGCTTATCAGGGATATTTGTTCAGCTGTCCGTTGTCGCTGGAAGCGTTTGAGGAGTTTTTGGCGCGCGGGTGATGCTGGGAACTGTGATGTTAAGCCGTATCAAACGGTATTGACTTTAAAACTATGGATAAGCCGTAGGGCTATTGGCCGGACGTCCTTTGTGCAAAGGCATGAATTATTTAGTTCCGGTTTTTAAGCCAATAATTTCTATAAAAAATCTTCTATCCATTAATAGTTAGCGCCTTTTAAACATTAGTGGCATATTTAATTCATATGACTTGAAATACATATGAGTAAAATGTAATATGAGTTTAATGTCATTAAAGTCAAGAGGAAGTTAGATGCTAACCAGAGACCCGAATTTTATGTTTCGTGAAGCGGAGCTTTTACGAATATTGGACCGTTTATCGGAAGGGCAAAGTGTATTGCTGGCGGGTATCCGCAGAACAGGCAAATCCGAGCTGGTTAAAGCGGTCTTGGTAAAGTTACCCGAACAGCCGGGAGCGGTTTATCTGGACGTACAAGACTATACCAGCCTGACGGCGTTCTACAGCGACTTGCTACGATACATGCCAAGCGGTATTACGGATAAATTGCAGCAAAATTTATCGGCTTTGCGTCTGGCTCCAAGTAAAATCACGAATTGGATTAGATCGCAAATAGGTGGCATATCGGCGGAAGAGGTTAGCGTTGAGTTTCGCCCGCCCGATGATGATTTGCAACGGTATTGGGAACCGATTATCGAGCAGTTGGCGAAAATTTTGGACAAAACACCTACCGAGCAATTACCGGTCATCGCTATTGATGAACTGCCTTTTTTTATCGAAAATCTTATTGCCAGAAAATGCCAAGCGCATGATATTGAAGTGTTACTGGCCTCTTTACGTAAACTTCGCAGCAACGGCTTGCGCTTTATCATTGCCGGCTCGATCAATTTGGAACATCTGCTCGATAGCCTAAACATTCCTAAAACCGTACTCGGTGGCTTGTGGCGCGAAACCTTGCCTGCTTTTACCTGCAAAGAAGCCGAAACCTATCTTATAAAGCGTTTACAGGGCACAACCGCGGCTGAGCCCGAATCGATAAATTTGATCTTACAGCACTTGCCCGATTACGTTCCGGAATGTCTAAAAACGGCGGTAGGCTATTTAAAATTCAATCCCACGCTTACCGAGTGCGAACAATTACTGCATAACAAAGTATTGCCGCATTTACAGCGCAGTTTCGTCTATCAATTTGAAGAGCGGCTTGCTAAACATTACACCCAGGCAGAACAGGCGGTTGCCGAGAAAATTCTGGATGAGCTGGCAAGAGGAGCGAACGAACCGCGTCCGCTTCCGGCTGAACTTGTTTCAGTCACAGACCGTGCCGTTCTGGTCAAGCTGCAATTGCACGATTTTTTAACGCAAGAAGCTGACTACCGTTGGTGTTTCACGCTCAATATGGTCCGATTATGGTGGCGCGCCACCCGGAGTTTGACATGAGTCCTCGTCATATCCCGTGGTTTAATCCCAGAGAGATGGACGATGATACCGTGCTAAAGCTCAGCACCGGGCGCGAGAGTTTATGCGGCGAATTTCTAAAGCTTGTCAAACAGCGTTTAAATTATCCGGCTACCGGCGGACATTGGCTGGTGACCGGACAACGCGGCGGCGGAAAATCCTATTTTTTACGCTTGATTCAAGCCACACTGGCGCAACAAGACGATCCTAGAGTACGCTTCGTCTTGCTGCCGGAAGAACATCAAAACATCGCCGCCCCGCATGAACTGCTGCTGGAAATACTGCGCATGCGTCAAGTTGACAAGGGCGACCTCGGGCAACCTTCGGCATGGCGGGTCGCGGATCGTGCCGGAGAATGGAAAAAGGCCAAAGCGCAGTTGCTCGATAGCCTGACCGAACAATTATTGATTGTGGCGGTGGAAAATTTTGACGAGTTATTGGCGCAAGCTTTTACCAGCGATGAAGATCATTCCTTATTGCGCGTGTTGCTCAGTCATGAGGCCAAGATTTTATTTTTGGTTACCAGTGTGGAGGGCAGCTTTGATGAAAATTACGATGCTCGCTTGTTTAAGCAATTCGAACATCATGAATTGGCAGGCTGGACGCCCAAAGAGCACCGTATTTATTTGCAAAGCCGCGCGAAGTTGGTCAATAAAGTTGCCAGCCGCAGACAATTGGCGCGGGTTGAAGCCTACAGCCGATACACCGGCGGCAATCCGCGTGTGGCGGCGGTGCTGGCGGGAGCTATACTCGACGAGCAGGAAGTATTGCTGGCTGCGGAGGACATACACGCCACGCTGGACAAAATGAGCGATTATTACCGTGCCTTACTGCAACGGATTCCACCCAATTCCAAAAAAATCCTCGATGCGTTAATTCGCGGCGGCGAACCTTGTTCGCAAAGCGGCTTGGCCGAACGCCTGTGCGCCAAGCAAAGCGATATAGCCCGCGCCGTGTCCTGGCTGCATGATTTTGGTTATATCGCCGTGCAAGCGGTAAAGGGCGGCAAAGAAAAACCCTATATCATGGCTGATCGCCTGTTTGCGCAGTTTTATCGTATGCGTTATTTACAACCGGGCCAACAAACGCAATTGGCGATATTGGCGGAGTTTCTGGCGGATGCGCTGGAGCAGCGCGAAAAGTTCAATTTTGCCGAACGGTATTGGTTGCGAGGCCAGGAACCTGAAGCGAGGATGATGTTGGCGCTGGCATTGCAGGATAATCATATTGATGTTGAACAGTTGCCGGAGACATACCGTTCAACCGAACAATTGATGCGGGTGGCCGGGCAGATTTTTGAGCCTAGAGAGAAGGAGGGTGTTATTGCAGGATGTGAAAAACTATTGGCCGAATACAATACCGATGAGAATTTCTGTGCTGCTTATCGGCAGGCTTATGAAGTATTAAAAGTATGTAATCGCTTTGGCGATAATTTTTCTGGGCAGCGAATAGCGGCGTTAATTGATGGAAACTTAGCGTTATCGCCAGTGCTGAGGCTATGGTGGTTTAGATTTTGTTTAACTTATGATGGTAAAGAGGAAAAGTTGTGCGAATTGTTAACAGGGCTTGAACAGGCCATTAAAACTATAGAAGAACTCAAGGCTGATGATTTGGTTCGGTTTGAAAAAATTAAGCGTCAACATGAACTCAACAAACAATTTCCGCTTGCAGCCGGTTATGAGTGGTTAGCTAAATACTTAAGCGGCGGCAGTTCAGCATCTAATACCGCCCCAAACCCGGAAAAATCGCTACAACTCTATACAACAGCATTACAGCATCGGTTAAAAAACGTTCAATTAAACGAAGCCAAAAATGTGTTGGCAGCAATTAACAGGATTGCCATTCAGTTAGATGAGCAAGGACAATATCAAATTAATATCAGCGCGTTATCTGAAATTCTGAAAATTGCCAAGCCTGCATTAAACCATTGCATTGAGCTAATACGCTGTGTTGATAACTTGGCTTTGGCAAATTTTGGTTTGAATAATTATGCTGAAACTTTGGAGTTGTTTAGCGAAGCCCTTAAACTTGCCAGAGAACAAAATGAGACAGATTTGATTGCCTATAATCTCACCCTAATAGCTCTGTTTAAAGGAACCATGGGACAGATCGAAGAATCTCTTATTGATCATCGAGAAGCTTTGGGTTTTTCGCAAACATTGCAAGACGAAGTATGGATCGCTTTAAACATAGGCCAAATCGCCCGATATACGTTGGTTAAACAAGGACTCAATACAACTTGGCAGGAACTTGCCGAAGCTAAATCATTGCAACCCACTGCTCAATACAGCGCTGTAGAGCATCTAGCTTACGCCATTGACGATATAAGCCAACAACAAGGCCTTCCCGCAGCATTTGCCTTAGCCAACCAATTGCTCGCGGAATTACCGGCCCACTTTTCCGCCCCGTATGAACCTTTTATACGCGCTTTGTGGATAAGAATGGTAGCACTGCAACTAGATAAAAAATTGTTGCGCGATCTAACCAGCGAGCTGATACCTCTGTATGGCGCAGCCATGCAACCTTTGGCGGAGCTGCTAAAACAATGGCTGGATTATCTGGATGTATCAACCGAACAACGCGACGATTATTTATCGCGTTTAAATCCGGATCTTGCCGCCACCTTAAAAGCGCTGGGCGAGTCAGGATAAGAAAGTGCGATGGAGCATGCCGGTTAAAGCGAGAGAGTGTGAATACACTACGACATTTGGAGTGCAAGCTCTGCTTGCGGGCAAGCAAAGCTCGTATTTCGGCTTCCTATTTAAGGCGGGACGCATAAAAGGCTTAACCTTAAACTGCCTCGGTTTAAACGGGAATAGCGGGTAGACAGGAGATCTACCCGACCGCCTAATCACGGCATCAAAGCGGCAATTGATCGTTCCCGGTTGCCGGCGATGGTTTTGCATCCGATTTGGGCGCATCGTCGACAATGTCGAAACCGAACAAGCCGGTAATCATTTCCCATAAGGATTTTTCAATATCCCGTTTGGGCACATCGACTGTTGTTTCTTCCGAGACTTTAACGACAGGCACGGCGCTGGGTTTAAAATCGCCTTGTATGCCGCTCAGTTGATCGTTCTTGAAAAACAAGGAAATTCTTTTTTGCTGTCTGTCGTCGCCCCCGATTTTCGCGGAGTACAGATAATCCCAACGATCCTGATGAAAAAAATCGGCCAACATCGGCGATCCCATGATATAGAGCACTTGGCGTTTGTTCATCGCGGGTCTGAGTTGATCGACCATACTTTGATCGATCATATTGCCTTGCTGGACATCAATGCTGTAGACGCCGGGCAGGTTAGTCAAAATGGTGGTGCAGGAAGCGAGCGTCAGGCTTGCCGCGATGGTAAGGATGCGGCAAGGGTGGCGTCGGCAAGGCAGGTTTAAAGCGAAAAGCGGCTTTCTCATTTAAGGCTGCGGATAGGTTAAAAACGCGAAATCATACAGGATGTTAAAAGATTATCCTATAAAACTGTCATGCCCATAGTGTCAAAAAAAGGCTACAATGCGCGCAGTTCTTTATAAAACGGCCTGCACTTAAGGCATACACGGAGATTAATATTGGAAACCAACGATTTAAGAAATGCAGGACTGAAGGTAACTTTACCTCGAATCAAGATTCTGCAAATTTTAGAAAGCCAAGCTAATGAGCGCCATTTAACTGCCGAACAAGTTTATAAAATTCTATTGAGCGAAGATGAAGAAATCGGCTTGGCTACGGTGTATCGCGTTTTAACTCAGTTTGAAGCGGCGGGTCTGGTGACTCGGCATCATTTTGAAGGCGGCAACTCTGTCTTTGAGCTTGATAAAGGCTCGCATCACGATCATATCCTATGCATGAAATGCGGCAAGGTAGACGAATTCACCGATGAGGTTATTGAAGCCAGGCAAAAAGAAATTGCCCAAAAGCTGGGCTATGAATTAACCGATCACGGCCTTTATTTATACGGCTTTTGCGCTAAATGCAGGAAACAATGATTTTTTGCTAAGGAATGAGCATGGAACAACTTAGGCTCGTTGCCAATAGTCGGAGTGCAGGCTTTACCTACAGGGATGTAGGTAAGGGGCGTGAGCAGGAGCGGAAGCTTCGCCTGCATGCGCAAGCAGAGCTTGCACTTCCGCTGCACACAGTTGCCGAAGTTATTTTATGCTCGTTCCTAACGCTGTTAAATCGGGACAATCGCTCGTTCGCACACTCTCCAGCTTTCCGTGCTGCATTGCCAAATTGGAGCTGTGGGAGCGAGCGGCATGGGTTAAAAAAGCGACATCGTTCCCATGCCGGAGCGCTCATCGTTATACACATCTCGATGTAGGCCGGAATAAGCCGGTCCGCGCTTTAGCGCAGGACCGGCGTTTCCGGCATCCCGAGGCTTGGCAGTGCCGGAGCGTGGGAACGATAGCGAGCCCTGTTCGGACTTCGCGTTGCTATATTCATTCCGGATTCTATACCTTCTTTTAATTTAAATTGTAGGCTTCATGTTTAAACCTCTTATTTTTTATATCGGCTTGCGCTATACGCGGGCCAAACGCCGGACTCAGTTCATTTCCTTTATTACCTTAACTTCCGTTTTAGGCATCGCTTTGGGCGTCACCGCGTTGATTGCGGTATTGTCGGTGATGAACGGCTTTGAAGCCGAATTACGCGAGCGGATACTCGGCATGACTTCGCATGCAACCGTCACCGGACGCTACGGCCAGCTGGATAATTGGCAGCAATTGGATCGAAAATTAACCGACTATCCGCATGTTGAAGGCACCGCGCCTTTTATTAACGGACAAGTGATGATTAACGCCGACCGGCGCGTCAGCGGCACCATGCTGAGCGGGATTCTGCCGGAATACGAGTCCAAGGTCTCGGAAGTCGCCGATAAAATGAAGACGGGTAAGCTGTCTAACCTGATTCCGGGCGAATACGGCATTATTTTAGGGGGTGAGTTGGCCAATTATCTGGGGGTTCTGACCGGCGATAAAATTACCGTGATCAGTCCGCAGATTAACTCGACGCCGGCCGGTATCGTGCCGCGTATGCGCCGATTTACCGTAGTCGGTATTTTTCAGGTGGGTATGTATGAATACGATCGCAATATGGCGATGATTCATCTGAGCGATGCGGCCAAGTTGTTTCGTATGGACGATGCCGTTTCCGGTCTTAGAATCAAGTTGGACGATTTGTTTAACGCGCCGAAAATCACCCACGAGCTCGCAACCGCTTTGTATGACGATTATCAGGTCAGCGATTGGACGCAGGCGCACAGTAATTTCTTCCGGGCGATACAGACCGAAAAACGGGTGATGTTTATTATCCTGTTGCTGATTGTGGCGGTGGCCGCGTTTAATATCGTGTCAACGCTGGTGATGGTCGTCACCGATAAGCGCGGCGATATTGCTATTTTAAAAACCCAAGGCCTGACTTCCGGCTCGGTGATGGGTATTTTTATGGTTCTGGGCGCCATCATCGGCGTAGTCGGTACCGTACTTGGAACCGTAGGCGGAGTATTGCTGGCGTTGAATATTGAAACCATCGTCCCGGCGATTGAAAAACTGTTCCAGGTTCAATTTATGGCGGCGGACGTTTATTACATCAGTCAATTACCGTCCAAATTGGTCTGGTCGGATGTTTATGCGATAGCGGGCATGGCCTTTTTCTTGTCCTTAATAGCGACTCTTTATCCTGCTTGGCAGGCCTCTAAAGTCAATCCTGCGGAAGTTCTCAGATATGAATAATACCAGCATCTTGCAATGCCAGCAGTTGACCATGCGCTACGATCAGGGCGGGCTGGATGTTGACGTTTTAAAAGGCGTTAATTTAAGCATCGGCATCGGCGAGCGGGTCGCCATTATGGGCGCGTCGGGTTCCGGTAAAAGCACTTTGCTGCATCTGTTGGGCGGTCTTGAAAAGCCCAGCGGCGGTAAAGTGGTGCTGGACGGCGTTAATCTCAATGAAGTCGGCGCCGGTCAAGTGGCTAAACTAAGAAATAAATCCTTAGGCTTTATTTACCAGTCGCATCATCTGTTGGGCGAATTTACCGTACTGGAAAATGTGGCGATGCCATTGTTGATTGGAGGGCTGGCGGTAAAACCGGCTATCCTTCGCGCCACGGAATTATTGAAGCGGGTAGGGCTGGGGCATCGCATCGAACACAAACCCGGCGAGTTGTCCGGCGGAGAAAGACAGCGCGCCGCCGTCGCCAGGGCGTTGATCAATAAGCCCGGCGTCGTTTTGGCCGATGAACCCACCGGTAACCTGGACAGTAAAACCGCGGATCAGGTTTACCAATTAATGCTGGAATTAAACCAGGAGCTGAATGTCAGCTTTCTGGTGGTGACCCATGACCATGAATTGGCCGCAAGAATGGGTAAGGTTTTGCATATGGAAGACGGCGTGATAGTAGGCTAAGAAAAAACGTTCTGTTAGAAGGCGCTTAAAAACAAACCGGGGGCTGCAATGAGCAATTACGAGCAGGATTTTTATGGTTGGACCCAAGAACAAGCCGCTTTATTAAGGGCAGGGCGGTTAAACGACCTGGATATTGAAAACCTGATAGAAGAAGTGGAAACCATGGGACGAAGCGAAAAGCGCGAACTGGAAAGCCGGTTAACGGTGCTGTTGCTGCATCTTTTAAAATGGAGGTATCAGGAGGCCCGGCGCGGAAGAAGCTGGGAATTAACTATTGTCGAGCAACGCATACGGTTTCGTAGGACGCTTAAGGAAAACCCCGGCTTAAAGCCACTTTTAGATGAAATCATAAGCGATGCTTATGAACTTGCCGTTATTCACGCAGCCAAAGAAACCAAGATCAGTAAAAACGTTTTCCCTGAACACTGCCCTTGGTTGCTTGATCAAATAACGGATGACAATTTTTATCCGGACTAGATTACAGAGCTTGCCAATGATTAATTACGAGCAGGATTTTCATCAAGACTTTTATCCTGGTTAGCAAGAACTTTATCCTGATTGGTATTATTCGACTCCCAACCCCCACCCAAGGCTTTATATAAAGCCGTCAACGCCGTCGCCGTGGCGGTTTCGCTCTGGGCCAGACGGTCTTGATCCTGCAGCATACGCAATTCGGCATCCAGCACCGTCAGAAAATCGCTCACCCCTTCCATATAGCGCAGGCGAGCCAGCTCATGCGCTTTGACGTCGGCTTGGGCCGCCGAAGTCAGCAACGCTTTCCGGCTTCGCTCCCGGTTGTAATTGACCAAGGCGTTTTCGGTTTCTTCCAGCGCGCTCAGCACTGTTTGTTCGTATTCCGCCAGGGTAGCTTCGGCACGGGCGTCCGATGCTTTAATCCGAGCATAGACCCGCCCCAGGTCCAAAGCCGCCCAACTGATCCGAGGACCGACTGAATACGTGTCCGAGCCGACGCCGCCCACTGCCGACAGCGTACTGGCTTCAAGGGATAGGCTGCCGACGAAAGTCACCCGGGGAAAAAGATCGGCGGTCGCTACGCCGATACGGGCGGTCGCCGCCGCCAAAGACCGTTCGGCAATGCGAATATCGGGCCTGCGGCGCAACAGCTCCGCAGGCCGACCGATGTTGATAGTCTTGGGAAGCGTGGGCAACGGCGCGGGCTGCGACAGTTTTGCGTTCAGTGCTCCCGGAAGTTGACCGGTGAGGACGCTGAGCCGGTGCATGGCTTGATGAATGGCGCTATCCAAAGGTGGAATGAGGGCTCGAGTGGAGTCCAGCTGAGCCGCCGCTCTGGCGATGTCGAGTTCGGTACCGCGTCCGGCTTCGAATCTGACCTGGGTGATTTCCAGGGTTTGGGCTTGGTTTTTGGCATTTTTTTCCGCTGTCGCCCATTGGTTTTGTAAGCCGCGCAATTCGAAATAATTTCTGGCCACTTCGGCGATTAAGCTGACGCTAAGATCCCGAAGGCCGGCTTCCTGTGCGTCGACTTCATCGCTACTGGCTTCGACGTCACGACGCACACGGCCAAAGAGGTCGATTTCCCAAAAAGCATCGAAACCGGCGTTATAAAGTTTTAATTCGCGCGGCGCGAAATTCCGGTTGTTTAAGGCGCCGACACTGCGCTTTTGCTCATTATAATTGGCGTGAGACGTTACCGTCGGCGCCAAATTCAATCCGGCCTCCAGGTACAAAGCCCGCGCTTCGCGAAGATTGGCGCGGGCGGCTTGGAGCGTGCGGTTATGTTGCAGCGTTTTATCGACAAGCCGGTTCAACTCAGGGTCTTCAAACAGCTTCCACCATGTCACTTCCACGCAGCGCTCGGAAAATTCGGGCCGGTCCGCATTGGTAAAGGTTTGCTCGGCATCGGTAGCCGGGCTCCGGTAATCGGGGCCTACCGCGCAGGCGCCTAAGGTCGCGGCGCAGAAAGCGGTTAAGCCGAGGGTTAGGCTATGGTCGCGCATAAAGAGTAAGGCTTTCGACGGCGGTATAAGGCCGCGAAGTTTTGCGGAAGGCATTATTTTCATAAGTAGTGTCATCGTTAAGGTAATTTGTAACTTGCGTTGTTTTAGGCATCCCGTACGTTTAACTATTCTCCCTGATTTTCGGCGCTTATGCTTGACTTAATGGCAGTGACGCTCCGGCGTCCCGTAATGCTTGAACACCCATCGTTACCTAGCGGCGGCAATTATGGCGCAGGTAAGGTAGGCGGCTTTTACTTTAAAAATATTTTTAAATCCGAACCCTTGCCTTGTTGAAAGCGTGCTCCTTAGAGAGTTTCTCCGGCTTGGCTTGGCCTATTTGGATGTGCTCAACTGATATGACCTTATGCGGGGAAATAAATGTAGCTTAGACATAATTTTTATGTAAAATGATGAAAATGAGTAAACTAATGAAAATAAGTAAAACAATGAAAGTCCTTATTATGGCTAATTTTCCAACTATCAATCGATTCCGGAAGCGTCGTAGACTACCGATTCAAAAATCGCCAAACGCTTTCCATTGTCTAGTAAAACCAACGGCTTATCGCCACCTTGTCGTTCCGCTACGCAGCAGCCCGTATGCAATCCCGAATCCCCGCAATCAGTGAAATCTATGAGTAAACTGGATAGCGCACAACCGGAAAAATATCTTTCTACCCGCGAGGCCGCCGCCCGCTTGGGTGTCGCTTTGTCAACAGTGCAGGCCTGGGTCGAAAGCGGAGTGCTGCCTGCGTGGAAAACCGCCGGAGGCCACCGCCGTATCGCCATTGACGCTATTGAGACTATCCGTTCGCAGCAGCAATCTATTCTCGCTCCCGCCACCGCCACGACGCCGGATTTGCTTAAAGTGCTGGTCGTGGAAGACGATCCGATGCAGCGCGAGATTTATCGCTTACAATTCGCCGAGTGGCAATTGCCGGTCGTGCTGGTGATGGCTGAGGATGGCTTCGAAGGACTGATGTTGATCGGCCGCCATAGCCCGGATTTGATCATCACCGATTTATCAATGCCGGAAATGGATGGCTTTAAAATGATTCGACGGCTAAAAATACAGTCGATTACCAACGCCGCCATTATTGTCGTTACCGCTATGACCACAGACGAAATCGAAAGCCAAGGCGGACTCCCGTTCGATGTTCCGGTCTACCCGAAACCGATTCCCTTCGCCGCGCTCCGGCCGTTGGTGGAGCATTTGGTCAGAAGAGTGTCGTCATGAGTACAACCGAGCAGCTTGCACAAGAAATTCACGCATTAACGGAGAAATTGGCCGGCGACGGCTGGGACCGTCTGCGCGGTCTCCGCTTGGCGCACATTGCGGCTCTGGTTAGCGAAGAGTGTAAGCGCGTCAATTGGCCGGAAGCCGGCGGTCGCGCCGAAGAACTCGCCTATTTGTTCGGCGAATTCGCCCAGGAAGCGCCCAAGGATGTCAGGCTGAAATCCGTTCTGCAAGCGGCTACGGCATTGGTCAATCTATTAAGCGAAGGGCGGCATGCCGGCCCTATGGAGCGGAGTTTTTTGCCCGCTCGACCGCAAGAGTGGTTGTTTGCGTTGACCGGCGGTGTTTTCGACAGCAACCCAGCGTTGGCTGAAAACTTGGCGGCATTGGGGTTTTCCGTGACGCGGGTGGAGCATATCGATGCGGTGGCCGACACTTGTCTGGCCGCGCAGGTGATCCTGATTGCCGCCGCCGGTTGGTTGACCGATAATGCAGAGCGCATAAGCGCTGTCTTTCCGGCTACGAATGACAGCTTTCCCGTTTCTTTGTTGCTGGTGGCGATTGCCGATACCGACGATTTTCGCACTCAAGTCAAAGCGCGGCAGCTCGGTGCGCAACTTCTACTCGATCCGCCGGTGGATGCCGCTCAGCTGACGACCAAGCTGGCCGGTTTAGCCTGGATGCCGCGCACCGCCTATCGCGTCATGCTCATTGATGACGATGCCGCCGTACTGGGCCTGTACGCCACTATCCTGCAAAGCGCCGGTTTTGAAGTGCTCGCCGTTGACGATCCGGTTGCCGCGCGGGATTTTTTGAATGACTTCGCTCCTGAAGCGTGTGTGTTGGACGTGGAAATGCCGGCCTGCCGGGGAACCGATCTCACCGCTTTGTTGCGTCGGGACAAGCGCTATGCCCACTTGCCGGTTATCTACCTGTCCGCTTTTGCCGACATCGATCACCAGCTCGACGCCCGCTATGCCGGCGGCGAGGATTATCTGGTCAAGCCGGTCGATACGCGTTTGCTGGTCACTGCGGTTATGGCGAGGGCGCAGCAATTTCGTCTGCTTGAAACAGCCCATCAGCAACGTCGGCAAACTTGGACACAGCTTGACAATCTCAGGAACGCCGTCGAGGCGCATGCCTTGGTTTCCGTTACGGCCGCTGACGGCACTATCATTGAGGCTAACCGCAAGTTTTGCGAACTTAGCGGTTACAGCCGCGAAGAATTAATCGGCCGCAATCATCGCATAGTCAAATCCGGCCACCATCCTCCGGCGTTTTTCGAGGCGCTATGGCGGACGATAAGCGCAGGCCGAATCTGGCGGGGCGAAGTCAAAAACCGACGTAAAGACGGCAGCTTCTATTGGGTGCAAAGCACCATAGCGCCGATTTTGAGCGAACTCGGCGTACCGGAACGCTATATTTCCATCCGTACCGATATTACGGCGCAAAAGCGTATCCAAGCAAAACGGCAACACCAAACCCGCTTGCTCGACCTGTTGCGTCAAGTGTTGCAACACTATATTGCCAATGACGATATCGGAACAGCCTGCACCTTATTGCTGGACGGTATGCTGTCGTTAACCGACAGCGCCTACGGATTCCTGGGCGAAGTTTTGCATGACTCCGGCGGTAAGCCTTACCTTAATGTGCATGCCCTGAACAATATGGTTTGGAATGATACGGGCCAAAGCCTTCGGCTGGAAAAACATACGACAAATCTGGAGTCGATCAATCTCGACAGCGTCCTGGACGCGGTGTTGCGTAGCGGCGAAGTCGCCGGCGTTAACGATCTTATCGATGCTCATAGCCGTTTGTCCGAAAGCCATTCGCCACCGGAAGATTTTATCGGCGTACCTATTTTCCATGCGCACACGCTCATCGGCGTAATGGGGTTGGCGAATCGGCCCGACGTTTACGATGCAGCGTCCTTAGCCGGTTTTTTGCAACCGTTTACAGACACTTATGCCAACATCCTCGAAGCGGCGCAGCAGAGGCATTGCCAACAGCAGGTTATCCTCGGCTTGCAGCAGGCAAAAGATGCCGCGGAGCGTGTCCATCAAGCCCAGTCGGAATTCCTCGCCGACTGGGGACTTGAATTTCGCACACCTTTGAACGCGATGCTCGCTTACAGCCAAATCCTGCAAATGAACAGCACAGCTCGGGATGACGAAACCCGGCAGCAGCTCGGCGAAATTGTACAAGCGGGGCAACAGCTCAACCGTTTACTGGGCGATTTGCTCACCGCTAATAACCCTAAAGCAAGGCAGGAAGCGGCGGCGCCCGGCACCGCCTCGGTTGCCGTCGAAGCCGGAGGCAACGGCACTTCGGCGCAACGGAGAATTCTCGTCGCTGAAGACAATCCCGCCAATCAAGCGGTGCTGCGTATGCAGCTCGGGGTATTGGGCTATGCCGTCGACATTGCCGCCGACGGCGTGGCGGCCTTGCTTAAATGGCAGACCGACGACTACGATTTAATTCTCGCCGACCGCAATATGCCCGGCATGGACGGCCTGGAATTGACCCGCGCGATTCGCGCCACCGAACGAGAAAGCGGCGCTCATGTGCCTATCATTGCGATTACTGCCGCTCAGCACCCGGAGGAGCTTTTGCTTTGCGAAGAATCGGGCATGGACGACGTATTGGCTAAACCCATTGAACTGGACGATTTGCGAAAAATGCTGGAACGCCGGCTGCAACCGGTATCGAGCCATCACGCCGCCATTATCCAAACCGGAGAAAATAAAGCCATCCTGGATACCGATTACTTGGCGCGGATTATCGGCAACGCCGATGCCAAGCAAACTCGTGAGTTGATCGATTTGTTTACCAGCACCGCGCGCGACGACCTGTCGGCTTGCAAGCAGCATGTCGTCGCGCGCAATGGCCGCGCCTTATCCTTGGTTATGCATAAACTCAAATCCTCGGCGCGCATGGTCGGCGCTCTGGGCTTCGCTCATGTGGCCGAAAGTCTGGAGGAAGTCGCCAAAGCCAACCGGATAGAGGCATCGGCGACCTTGCTTACCGAGTTGGGGCACGCGCTGAGTGATGTGGAAACGGCCGTGAGCCGGCTCAAGCTGTCAATCGCTCATACTTCGCCTAGTACC
>SXGU01311959.1_pt1 | contig 55715 bp, 52 predicted proteins | sample 3174531 | NCBI WGS metagenome assembly SXGU01 (sample SAMN11356863, study PRJNA531348) | freshwater metagenome | isolation source: freshwater sample F1-140 | place: China: Fuxian Lake, Yuxi | collected 2017-12-25 | reverse complement strand
GCAGTAACAATTGGGGGTGTTGATTTCATACGAAGTACTGTGACTACATTGGGAATGGCTGCATACGGCTGGGAACAGCGGGGAACGATTCCCTAAACGTGTGCTCTGTGTGTGCTGAGATGGGGCTAGAGCCCATACCCAGCACGAACTATAGAGGACAGAGGTACGAGTTTCCTAAACCGCAGGTCGCAGGTTCGATTCCTGCCGGGGGCGCCATTTCAAACTAGATCCCGTACTCAGATATAAACACGGGTCGTTGTTCGTCAATTGATTTATGCGCGGCTGCACCAACGACGACAGACCATAAACCATCAAGAACAGTGACCTCTGGTTGTTTGTCATTCAGAACGGCATCCACAAAATGTTTGCATTCAATAAAACTTGCCCCGAGGTGAAAACCAAGATGTGAGATGTCTGGATCAACTGGGACTGCCACTTCACGCACAGATCTTGACATTCTGTCGCCGATGAAAATTTTACCATTGCCGGGAATAAACGCTTCCAGTTTCCCCAAGTCACCAACTACCGTGATTTCTTGTTCGTGCAAGCCACCTTCGGCAAACATTGATAGATCAAGCATCGTTCGCACGCCATTGGCGTAATCAACGATCACGAAGGCGTTGTCTAAAATGTCACTTGGCCTGCCGTCATATATTTCGTCGAGATGATTTAAATCTTGACTTCCGCTGGCGAATACACGAACCGGACGGGATCTAACGGCAAGGTTCATAAGATCAAAGAAATGACAACACTTTTCGACCAGTGTGCCACCTGTGTTTTGTGAAAATCGGTTCCAGTTATCCACTTTTACCAGAAATGGAAACCGATGTTCTCGAATGGACATCATTTTTAGATTGCCGACAATTCCACTTCGAAGCTCGTTCAACAAACCAGCGATTGGCGCCATGTATCGATACTCGAGCCCCACCCATGTGAGTGCGGTCCGTTTAGATTGTGCCCGCACAATTGAAAGGCAATCCTCGACGGTGGTGCACATCGGTTTTTCAACCAGCACATGAAGGTCAGTTTCAAAGATGTCATCCAGTAATGCCTTGTGTGTGAAATTTGGTGTTGCAACTAGAACGGCGTCAACAAGTCCACTATTAAGAAGATCGCGGTGATCAGTGAACTCGGCAACCATGCTCGCTTGACTGCCAAGCGTGTGACGCGCCCAGCCTTGCTGTTCTGCGTGTGGGTCGCTGATTGCAGTTATTGAGGCATCAGAAATTCCCATGAGATTGCGGAGGTGCTCGCAACCCATCATTCCCGTGCCGATTACTCCGACGCGCAGTTCTGGCATATAAAGCAAGGCTACGCCTCTCTAGTTTGCAAAGAAGCAACCTGTCCCAAATTGACGTGCGCTTTGTAGTCTGAAAGGGTCAAAGACGGAAAGTTAGTTGCTATGACGGGAAACTCAGTATTTCGACACACGCACGCGGGTGTGTTGAATGTCGTCTCGGTTGAGGCACCCAACATCATTACGTCAGATTGGATCGACGAGCAATTGGGTGAGGTGTATCAACGCAATGGTTTGCGACCTGGTTTGTTGGCGGGGCTCGCCGGAATAGAAGAACGACGGTGGTGGGATGAAGATGTGTCATTTGCTGATGCAGCGGCTATGGCTGGCCGACTAGCCATTGAAAGCTCCGGTATTGACCCAGCACGGATTGGTGTGCTGATTTCAACATCGGTATGTAAGGAAAATCTTGAACCCTCGGTGGCATGCCTTGTTCATGACCAATTGAAACTGTCATCGGCTTGTTTGAACTTTGATCTTGGTAATGCTTGTCTCGGATTCATCAATGCGATGCACCTTGGGGCTTCGTTGATAGATGCTGGCTCTGTTGAGTATGCACTGATTGTTGACGGAGAAGGAAGTCGTCACACACAAGAAGCGACCTTGCGGCGGTTACAACAACTTGACTCAACGGCGTTAGACGTATTTTCAGAGTTTGCATCTCTTACTCTCGGGTCCGGGGCAGCCGCAATGGTGATGGCTAGCACGCAGCATCATCCCGAAGCACATCGACTAGTGGGAGGCATGGCGCGTGCCGCCACAAAACATAATTCACTTTGTGTCGGAGACCTTGAGCGAATGACTACCGATACGCATGGTCTCTTGGTGGCGGGGCTGGACTTGGCAGCAGAGGCGTGGGCTGCAGCGCTTATTGATTTTGACTGGTCGAACGGAATTGATTGGTACATCCTGCATCAGGTAAGCAAAGTGCACACCACTATGTTGTGTGACCGATTAGGAATTGACCCGGCAAAAGCCCCCGTGACATTTCCATATTTTGGAAATATCGGGCCTGCTGCAATTCCAATAACATTGGCGAGCATGCAAGACAGGATTCAACCCGGACAACGATTGTTGTGTATGGGAATTGGATCGGGTCTGAACACGAGCGCGTTGGAGATTATCTGGTGAGAAAAAGTGGTTCGCATGTCGCGGACTTTGCGGCATTCGGACTCAGTCCGACATGGTCACGCAATATTGATGTGCCGAGCCATGATGGCGAGATTCATCGTTGGCACGTTCTTGACAGACCAGCGAGAAAACACGGCGCACCAGTGGTGTTGTGTCTGCATGGCAATCCCACCTGGTCTTTTGTTTGGTCGCGCCTTCTGCAAGAGTTGTCGTCTGATTTTCGGGTGATTGCACCTGATCTTTTATCCATGGGTTTTTCTGATCGCGTGTCGACGAGGGTTTATAGCGACCGGGTTGGCGATGTTGCAGACTTACTGCAGGCTTTGGGTGTTGATCTACCTGTCTGGATTGTTGCCCAGGACTGGGGTGGAGCAATTGCGATGGGCTTTGCGGTGCAACATCCAAATCGAGTGGCAGGAATGGTCTTGTCAAACACGGGAATAGCGGTACCCGATGGTCGCCGAGCACCGTGGTTGATACGCGCAGCAGCAGCGACTGGCATTAACGCATTGGTCACGCGGTATACCTCGTTGTTTATGCGTGGGACGCCATTGTTGCCGGGCAAGGGTTTAACAAAGGAACAGAAAAAGGCGTTGATTTTGCCGTACAGATCTAGCAGTGCAAGGAAGGGTGTAAGTGATTTTGTTGCCGATGTACCACTGACAAATAAACACTCTTCGGCAGCCGATATTGCCGATGTCGCAGCCAAACTAGGTTCTCTCACTTGTCCTGTTCGTCTGCTGTGGGGTGTACGCGACCCCGTGTTCAATGATGACTTTGCGCACGACTTGATGCGCCGTTTCAATAATGTTGCCCTGCATTGCATAAAAGATGCTGGTCATTTAGCGATACTTGAGAGCTCCATTGCACCGTTGGTTGAAACAGCGATTCGCGAAATTGAATCAGCGCCGGAGTATGTTCCCGTGAAAGAAAGCGAAATCGCCCCAGAAACCTTGTGGTCACAAATTGATACATGGGAAAGCGCAAGTGACATTGCTATTTGTGATGCTGCAAATAAGAAATCCGTTACTCGCCCTGAGTTTGCCGAGCGTGTGGCGACATTTGCCGAGGGCCTGCATGTTCACGGGGCACGACGCGGTGACCGAGTAGCAGTGTTGATACCGCCGAGCATTGACCTCATCGCCGTTGTGTATGCATGTTGGCGCATTGGTGCGGTCGCGGTTATTGCTGACCGTGGGCTTGGTTTGCGCCAACTAGGCAAGGCAGTGCGGTCTGCTCGCGTGCAACATGTGATTGGCTCACGGCGAGCGATCTATGCGGCGCGAGTCCTGCGATGGGCTCCGACAGCCCTGATGATTAATTTGTCTGGATCAGTAACTGCGCATCAAGTTCGATGTGTTGGGCAAGTGGGTGCCCCTGAACCCGAGGCAGACGACCCTGCAGCAGTGTTGTTCACGTCAGGCGCGACTGGACCAGCAAAAGGAGTCTGTTATACACATCGGCAGTTGTATGCCCAGCGCGATGCGCTGCAGCGGACCTATAACATCTCAACGACTGATCGCCTTGTGGCAGCCTTTGCTCCTTTTGCGTTGTATGGTCCAGCGCTTGGAATTGCAACTGGTCTTGCCGACATGGACGTCACATCACCAAGCACCCTGACGGCTCGTGCGCTTGACGATGCGTGCGGCCTAGTTGGTGCGACCATGGTGTTTGCATCACCTGCGGCACTCTCAAATGTTGTTCGCACCGCAACGGCTCCATTGCCGCATCTTGCCAACGTAAGACTGATGATGTCAGCTGGTGCGCCAGTGCCAGTGAAAACGCTTGAGGAAATCGCAATTTTGTGTCCTGGCGCCCAAATTCATACGCCGTATGGAATGACTGAGATATTGCCCGTTACTGATGTTTGTTTGAATGAACTAACCAAAATCGGATTTGGGCGGGGAGTATGCGTTGGACATCCTGTTGTTGGCTGTCAAGTTGTTATTGCCGGCACGGATAACAACGATTCAAAGACACTTGCTCCTGTCGGGGTGACCGGCGAAGTGCTGGTGTCGTCACCGTGGATGTCATCGGGATATGACTCGTTGTGGCACACCCAATACTTGGCGCGTCCGACGATGTGTGTTGATGGCACAACGCAAATATGGCATCGCACCGGTGATGTTGGGCATTATGACATTGATGGAAATCTATGGATTGAAGGGCGAGTTGTGCATCTGATTCATACAGATACAGGAACTGTGACACCCGTGCCACTTGAAATTGCTGTTGAGGCGTTACCTGCGGTGTTGCGAGCCGCCGCCGTTGGCGTTGGAGCACACGGCACACAACAAGTGGTGATCGTGGTCGAGACCGCAAACCACAGTGATGGTCCTGCAGATGCTGAACTAACCGCCAGCGTAAGAGCAGCCGTGTCGCCCCAGGCAGTGGCAGCCGTGTGGTTGTCCAAAAAATTGCCGGTTGATATTCGGCATAATTCAAAAATTGATCGCACGGCTGTGGGTGTCTACATGAGTGAAATTTTGGCAGGCGCCAAGCGATGAAAGTTCTTGTGACTGGCGCCGGCAGTTTGTTGATGGGCTCAATTGCAAGCAGTCTCTTGCATCGGGGTGATGATGTCGTGTCCTTGCAGCGAAATGCCCCAACATTTGACGGCAATAGTCATGCCCAACATGTATTGGCTGATATTCGCGATAGTGAGTCTGTTGCTTTGGCAGCACGTGGTTGCGATGCGATTATTCACGGAGCGGCACGTGTTGGAGTGCTGGGTAATTGGAACGACTTTAAGAGCGTCAATGTTGATGGGACGGCAAATGTTCTAGCAGCAACAAAGATGCACGATGTCTCGCGCCTCGTGTATGTATCAACTCCATCTGTGGCGCATTCTGGTCATTCAATTATTGGTGATGTCGCTCAGGCGGCGGTCACTGGTCGCAAACACTCTCATTATGCTGAATCAAAGGCAATTGCTGAACAAATGGTGCTGGGTTCCGATCGCAATCGCTTTGCGGTTGTTGCCACGCGCCCTCATTTGGTGTGGGGTCCAGGCGATCGGCAGTTGGTTGGTCGAGTTGTGGAGAGAGCGGCACGAGGCAGATTGACCATTGCCGGAACTGGTGATGCTCTAGTTGACACCACATATATTGACAATGCCATCAGCGCACATATTGCTGCACTTGACGCTCTGCATAGTGGGGCCAGATGCGATGGTCAGGTGTATGTGATTGCCAATGGTGAACCCCGAACCGTAAATGAACTGATGCGATCTATTTGCACGGCTGCAGGAGTCGCGTTCGAGCCTCGCTATATCGGTCTTGCTCTAGCGTTGCGCATGGGGTCGATGATTGAGCGGGTCTGGCCCAAGGTGCGCGCTACCGAACCCCCAATTACTCGTTTTGTGGCCCAGCAACTTGGAACGGCACACTGGTTTGATCCGCGACCCGCTCGCCAACATCTAGAATGGGTGCCGGAGGTTTCCTTGGATGAAGGGTTTATTCGATTAGCGCAGTGGTACGCACTGCGCTTGTAAGTGCATAATCATAAGTTGCTAGCCTTGCCTTATATATAGGAGGCGTAATGGATGCTGATCGTTACACAGTTATTTCGGCAGACTGTCATGCCGGGGCAGAATTGCACGAGTATCGACCCTTCCTTGAACAAAAATACCGCAGTGAGTTTGATGCCTGGGTTGACACCTACGAAATTCCGTATGAAGATTTGACGGGCCCAGACGGTCCTCGAAATTGGGACTCTGATCGACGCTTGTTCGATATGGAGGCAGACGGAATAGTTGCCGAAGTTATTTTTCCCAATACGATTCCACCGTTTTACCCCAAGTCGTCGCTGACATATCAACCACCACCGTTAAATGCCGGAGAATCAGAGCGACGTTGGGCTGGACTTCAGGCGCACAATCGCTGGTTGGCTGATTTTTGCGGTCGCACACCTGGTCGTCGCGCTGGTATCTGTCAGATTAATTTGCATGATATTGAGGCGTCGGTGCAAGAAATTCGCTGGGCCAAGTCGGCAGGTCTAACAGGGGGCGTTCTACTTCCTGGAGTTCCACCAGGCGTTGGCTTGCCCGAGTTGTATGACATCAATTACTACAGTCCTTTGTGGGAGGTGTGTCAAGAGTTGGGGATGCCCGTCAATCATCACGGTGGTGGGGCAAGTCCACCAATGACAGACGAAGACGAATCACCTGTGATTTTTTTGCTTGAAATCACCTGGTGGTCGCATCGCGCTTTGGTTCATCTCATCGTGTCGGGGGCTTTAGAGCGGTACCCCGAATTGAAATGTGTGTTCACTGAACAAGGAACCGAGTGGGTGCCAGGTGAACTGACTCGCTTGGATTATTTCTTTCATCGAATGCGCACGGCGGTCGGATCTCAAGAACACATCTGGGGATTGCCGGTGATGTCAAAACTGCCTCTGCAGCCAAGTGAGTATTGGGCCAGGCAGTGCTATACGGGCTCAAGTTTCATCCGCCCTCATGAGGTTCCTTCGCGTCATAAAGTTGGAGTCGACAGCATTATGTGGGGAAGTGATTATCCGCACAAGGAAAGTTGTTTCCCCTACAGCACGGAAGCAATCAGGGCAGCGTTTGCCGATTGTGAACGCAGCGAAATAGAACAGATGTTGGGGCTTACCGCGGCTGATGTTTATGGATTTGATCTAAAAAAACTTGCGCCGATTGCAGCCAAAATTGGACCCAAGGTGAATGATGTCGCAATCGCGCTTCCAAAAGGAGGCGTGCCCAAAGAAGCCGAGCGTTGTCCCGCTTTTGTTGGGCTTGCTGCTGACGAATGATTCTGGTGACTCACAGGAGACGACCTTGAAAACATTGGCGGGAAAAGTTGCAGTCGTCACTGGAGGTGGCGGGGGCCTTGGTCGCGCCATCGGAGAGCGATTTGCCCAAGAAGGAATGAAGGTGGTGCTGGCCGACGTGCAGTCTGATCTTCTTGCAGCGACGGTGACTGACTTGCAAGCAAAAGGACTAGAGATAAGTGGTCATGTCACCGATGTCACGAATCAGGAGTCAGTCAATTCATTGTGTGATTTCACACTGTCAACATACGGGTCGGTGCATGTGGTCTGCAACAACGCAGGTATTGGTGCTGGCGCGGAAGGTCGCATGTGGGAGCACGAACTCAATGACTGGAAATGGGCTATTGCCGTCAATGTGATGGGAGTTATTCATGGCATCAATGCTTTTGTGCCAGCGATGCTGGCACACGGCCAAGAAGCACACATTGTAAATACATCCTCCGGCAATGGTGGCGTGTCGCCATTGTCGGGTACACCGCAATATGCAGCAACGAAAGCTGCCGTAGTCACCGTTTCAGAGTGTCTGTATGCCCAACTACAAGAAGTTGAATCGTCAATTGGTGTCTCGGTCTTGTTTCCGGGACCAAATATCTTGCGAACTGGACTTTTCGAGTCGTGGCGATCACGAACGGATGAGTTTGCCAAGCAGCGACCACGCAAGACCCCCTACACGACAATTGAACAATTGGAAGTTCAGATGAAGGCTGCCGGTCGAGAAATCGCCTATACCCCCGTCGAAGCGGTGGCAGGAGTTGTGGTGGAAGGTATTTTGCACAATAATTTTTGGATGATGCCAGCAAGTGATCGGGGAGATGAGTCAATGAGGTTGAGATATGAGTCAATGCGGGCACGAAGTAATCCGGCGTACTTGCGACAGGTTCCAGGATGACAGTGCACAACTCAAAGGAGGCAAATATGAACGACCCATACATCATCGTTTCGGCTGACAGTCATGCCGGACTACCAACGGCAGAGTATCGCAACTATCTCGATGCAAAGTTTCATCCACAGTTTGATGATTTCTTGGACGAGCGAGATGCGGCTCTTGAGGCCTCCACGAAGCTTGGTGTGCGCAATGAGGACTACGCGAAAAAATGGTTTGAGGAAAATGAAGAAGCACTGCGGAGTGGCTGGGACGCAACACGTCGTGACCTAGAACTTGATGGTGACGGTGTGGCCGGAGAAATAATTTTCCCTGATGCTGATGCTGTGGAGAGTCGCACGTGCGTGCCATTTGGTGCAGGATTGGGAATGTCAGGTGATATGGACCCAGAACTGGGTCTTGCCGGATCAATCGCTCATAATCGTTGGCTTGCCGAACTGTGTTCGCAAAGCCCCGAACGTCGGCGGGGAATGGCACTCGTGCCCATAACTGCTGATTTGCCGCGAGTGTTGGCTGAAATTAGGCGGGCCAAAGAGACTGGTTTGGCTGGTGTGATGATTCCGGCGATGTGGGTGAATCAGTTGCCCTATCACGATCGTCATTACGACCCAGTGTGGGCTCTGTGTGAAGAGTTGAACATGCCAATATCAACGCATTCAGGTTCAGCATCCCGTGATGAATACGACAATCACCTCGGTATCTATGTCACTGAAGTGGTGTGGTGGCCCGCTCGTCCATTGTGGTTCATGTTGTGGTCGGGAGTCTTTGAGCGTTTCCCTGGTTTGCGATTTGGAGTTACAGAGGCTGGATGTTGGTGGTTGCCGCCACAGATCTGGTTCTGGGACCGCCTTGCCATGGGCCTGAAAGGTACAGAAAAACTCGGTCAAGATCCGTTTAAAGGCGCAATCAAAATGTTGCCAAGTGAATATATTGATCGCAATGTATTCATGGGTGCTTCGAATACAAAGCGACGCGAACTGGGACAACGCTATGAAATTGGAGTTGGAAACATCATGTGGGGAAATGATTTTCCACATCCAGAAGGAACCTGGCCAAACACTCGTGCTTGGTTGACAAAGACATTTCACGATATCCCCATAGATGAGACTCGGTTAATGGTTGGCTTGAGTGCTGCCGAACTTTTCAGTTTCGACCTTGAAAAACTCCAAGTTCATGCCAACCGTATCGGTCCCTGTCCGTCTGACTTTGGGCAGATTACTGATGATGATCCAACTGGTCAACGCCTTGTTGATCGGTGGGCTCCAGTAAAAGAGGTCGGACGTCATTGGTTGACCGATCATGATTTTTCTTTAATTCCGTAATCTGAACACCGTTAGCAAGGGGGAAATATGGCTACAACAGTTGGTCAGTACTGCATAAACGTCACCGATATAAAGCGTTCGGAACGTTTTTACACTGAGATCATCGGTCTAAAGGTTCAATCACGCACCCAGATACCAGGAGTTGAAGAGATCGTGCTGGCTGCTGATGTTGGTGGTGGTCGGGTGCAGTTGGCACAACATCTTGAGCGTTCCGGGGAGATAGAACATGGTGCGGCGCTTTGGAAGATCTATATGAATGTTGACGATTGCAAAGACGTGCACGATCGTGCCGTTGAGGCAGGATTTACGTCCACCATGCTTCCCCAACGACTAGAGCGCTGGCCCGTGACTATCGCATTTATTCTTGATCCTGACGGTTATTCAATTGAACTCTTGCAACGTCATGAAGGTGCAGTGATTAACGGCGCACAATGATTTGCGTGACAGGCACAGCTTCTGGAATTGGGGCAGCCACAAAGACGGCCCTTGAGGCGCTTGGTCATCAGGTGATTGGGGTGGACTTGCACGATGCTGACGTGTGTGGTGACCTGGCAAAAGTAAGTGATCGCAATCGAATCATTGCTGAAGTCATGGCCTTGAGTGGTGGAGTTTTGGATGGTCTTGTGCCCTGTGCAGGTGTGAGCAATCCGGCGTCAAATGAATTGAAGGTTCGAATCAATTTCTACGGCACTCTTGCGGTGGTCAACGGTTTGCGCCCAGCCCTCGAAAGAGGCAGCGATCCAGCAGTAGTGATGATTTCTTCTAACTCCACGACGATGACTCCAGGTTTGGCTGTCGATGATGCGATGATTTTTCTGAGTCAAGATGAAGAATCTGCAGTGGCAAGTTTTAATCAGCGTGACGAGTATGTCGCCTATCCTGCGGGCAAATTAGCGATTGCCTTCTGGGTGCGGATGCAATCAAACAATTGGATGCAGTCTGGAATTCGCCTCAATGCAGTCGCACCCGGTGTCATAGACACGGCGATGACACGCCCGTTGTTGGATGTGCCGTTGATGAAAGAACAGTTGGGCATGATTCCGATTCCGCGCGGACGCTGGGGACAACCCGAAGAGGTGGCATCGGCGATCGCTTTTTTGCTTTCAACGAAGGCATCATTCGTGGTTGGTCAAGTGCTGTTTGTTGATGGGGGGACAGATGCACTTTTGCAGCCAACTGCCCATCCGCATCCGTTGCCATAAAAAGATTCTGCTAGAGCACGGTAATAGGTGTGCCAATGACAGCGAATTCCCACAAGAAATCAGCATCTAGGTTGGCTTGTCGTTGACAGCCATCAGACAAGCGAAGCCCAAGTTGTTGCTCGGTTTGATAAGCGGAGTCATCAGCAGTACGCAGTGGAAGTGAATGAAAGCCGATTAGGTTATTTTTTGTTTTTAACCACCTAACCATTTTATAGAAATAGGACTTGCCATTAATGGCGACGGCTTTTTCGGAACGGCTAAAAACCTTGTAGGTGCCAGGAAGTTCGTTTTCGAACTTGCTTCCTGAAACGAGCCACGATCGGATGACGACATTTTTTGCGTTGATCGCCCACACCCGTTGTTGGGCGCGGCTGTAAACCACACGACGACCTTTTGTTGAATGTGCAGGAAGTGGTGGGGCATCGGGGCCGCTCGTGGCGACACTTGACAATGTAAAACCCATGAGGTCGACTGCATTGGGCGCCGGTACAGCAGTACGAACGACGAGGGAAACTTCAGTGGGCCAGATATCAAGAGACAAAGCAGTCTCGCGACCAACTTTTCCGTCAACAAAGAGCTCTCGGCTCTCTTGCAATCTTTTTACAGCATTAAAAGTCGCCGAGCCGTAATAGCCGGTTATTTCACTCGTCAGCAAACCATTTGCGACGAGGGCTTTTTGAAGACACCTGACATCTTTGCCACGAGAAGTAGCCGATAGGAACTTGGCAGCAATGACACATTTTTCAATCACGGGAGCGGGAACCGTGGTTGATGTGACAGTGGTTGGAACCGTTGTGGGCGCATCAATCGGCGCGGTTGTAACAGTTGGTGGCGGATTATTTGGTGAGGCATCAGAATTGCTGCACGCAGCAAGAAAAAATATCAAGAAGGCAAGAGCAATGACATTGAGTCTTGATCCAGTGGAATAAATGCGCTGCGAAGATGTCACTACCGTTGACAGGCTAGTCAACTATTGTGCAGTATGTGAAGCACCGTGGCGATATCGAGGGTCTTCGTGCATTGGCGGTGATTGCGGTTCTGTTGTTTCACTTTGGGGTGCCCGGAACAAAGGGTGGATATGTCGGGGTTGACATCTTTTTTGTGATTTCTGGCTTCTTGATTACATCGTTGCTGGTGGATGAAAGGGTCTCAACAGGACGAATTTCTCTGATTGATTTTTACTCCCGTCGGATACGTCGTCTGCTACCGATTTCAGCAGTAGTTCTGGTTTCTACAGCAGTAGGTGCTGTTATCTGGCTTGAGCCAACTCGGCTCGCCAATCTTGCTCACGATATAAAAGCCGCAGCAGTTTTTTCTGTCAATTTTGTTTTTGCCAACCGAGGCACTGATTATCTGACATCAGCATTGCCGCCTTCTCCGATACAGCACTATTGGTCATTGGCAGTTGAAGAACAATTCTATTTGGTGTGGGCGGCGCTAATTGCTGTTGTGTCAATTGGTGCACGTGATATCCGTCGGCGAGTTGGCGCAACGATGTGCGTGTTGATCGTGGTTTCATTTGCATTGAGTGCGGGATTCACTGGTTCAAACCCGTCATGGTCGTTCTTTGGTCTACATACCAGAGCGTGGGAGATGGGACTTGGTGCATTGCTGGCAGTTTTCTATAAGCAGGCGACGGAAATTCCAGCGCAGATACGATCAGCTATCGGCTGGGTTGGTGTTGCCATCATCGCAATCTGTGTAATAACTTTTGAAGACGCGAGCGGGTTCCCTGGTTGGATCGCAATTGTTCCAGTACTTGCAACAGCAGGTGTTTTGTTGGCGGGTGATGATGTACGGGGAGGCCCTCTCCTTGTGCTTGGTGTAAAGCCCTTGCAGTGGGTTGGTGCGCGTTCGTATTCGCTTTACATGTGGCATTGGCCGATCCTGATACTTGGAGAGGCATATGTCGGTGACCAGTTGACAACGACGCAGAAACTGGCGTTGCTGCTCGTTACTGTGGGGCTTTCAGCACTTGGATTTTCGTTCATTGAAAACCCAATTCGTCGTTCACGAACTCTTGTTTCCAAGCCAGCCTTAGTGCTTGCTCTTGGCAGTGGGGCGGTGTTGAGTGGTCTCATAACTGGAGTGGCATTAGCCAGATATGACCCAAATATTTCTACTGGAATAATTGCCGTGGCCCCCACAGTGGCCCCCACAACCACGGTTCAAACGACGACAACTATTGCATCGGCTCCTGTGCCTATCTCGATGGTCAACACCGGTGCTCTGCAGGCGATCATTGAAGCGGTTGATGTACAGGTAGTTCCTGACAATCTAGAACCTTCATTGTTGACGGCAGAAAACGATATGCCGCTTATTTATAAAAACGACTGCCATCAATATTACGACACCACGATAAAACCGAATTGCATTTTTGGTGATCCCGAGGGCTCAATCACAGTTGCATTGTGGGGCGATTCACACGCGGCGCAATGGTTCTCGGCACTCAACGTGATTGCAAAAGAACGGCGTTGGCGATTAATTGCACTTACGCAAGGTGGTTGTCCCTTTCTTGACATCGTGCCCTACAACGTTCATGATGGGGTTGACTTTGGGCACTGCGCCACGTGGCGCAAGAACGTTCGTAAATACATGGTTCAGGAACAAGCAGACGTCGTACTACTTGGGGAGTACTATGGAATTCGAGACTCCAAAGATCGTCAATTCATCAAATCAAATGTCTGGAAAGAAAAACTCCCGTTGCTCTTTGACTCCCTGCGGGCAGACGGGATCGAGCCGGTGATGTTGGGAGACACTCCAGACCCATTGCCCTCAGTTCCAGAATGTATTTCAGCAAGACGGCGATCAATTGGGGCCTGTGCACCGCGCGCTCCGGCGGGCATAGTCGTCGCAATTGACGATGTTGTTCGTGCAGCCACGCAGAAAGCAGAAGTGAGTTTTGTTGAGCCACGTCGATGGTTGTGCTCGAACGACTTCTGCCCTGTCGTAGTCGGGAATATATTGGTGTATCGAGATTTTCATCACTTGTCAGACACAGTCATGAGATGGTTGACTCCGACCGTTTCTGAAACACTCGGTCCGTTTATTGACGCCGTAGGCGCGCGCTGACTTCAGTCAACGGCGATAAATTCGCCCACCACTCGTGTCGTTCTCGCCAGCGAAATACGCAGTTGAGTTTTTACTGCCCTTGAGACCGCGGTGTCCTTCAAGTCTGACTTGACGAGACGAATAATCTTACCGTTGTTTTTATCGACCCATGTCGGGTAAACACCTGGCTTGTCAACTTTAACTTTGTCATCATTGGTGAGTGAAAGTTTGACTTTGACGATCATTCCGTCTTGGGTATTTGGGGGAAATGCTTCTCGTGTCGGCATGTTGCTGAGCGCATTCCCGAGACCAAATATCGTCCACACGCCATTGATCTTTTCAATTTTTTGTAAAACGTGTGCATGGTGCCCGACAACGAGATCAATAGCTCCAGATGCAGTGATTGCTTTGGCATTTTTCATTTGATAGCCGGTCACGTCCGTCATGCCTTCTGAACCCCAATGCATGCTCACAACCACTATCTGAGCACCCATTGCACGAGCCTTCTTGGCATCAGCAATGATGCGAACTGGATCAATCTGGGCTGATCGCCATAACTCGCTTTGAGGAAGTTGGATGCCGTTGAAGCCCCATGTATAAGAGAGGTGGGAAACTTTGACGCCACGCACGGTAATGATCTTGGGTTCTATCTCTTCTGGTGTTCGCGCCATTCCTGACTGAGTTATGCCAGTCCTGTCAAATTCTTTAAGGGTTGCATCGATCCCGCGTCTGCCTTTATCCAGAGAGTGATTGCTGGCAGTTGAGCACCGGTCGTATCCAGCACCAGCGATTGCATCAATTAATTCCCGAGGTGCCCCGTAGTACGGAAAAGTAGATGGTTCTTCTCCAGGTGGAGCGATGGGAACCTCCAAGTGACACACCGCGAGATCGACACTTTCAAGGAGTGGCTTGATGCGAGCAAACATGGGCGAAAAGTCATAACCACTGCCCTTGCTGTTTTTTTTGGCTTGAGTCCAAATCTGACTGTGAATAAGGACATCGCCTGAGAACGCCATCGACACACTTGGTCGCTGGGGGATCGTGGTTGTAGTTACTAATGGCAACGTAGAACTTACTTCTGGCAACGCTGTTGTCGGGGCTTGAATACTGTCGGATGAAGATGTGCTACAAGAGGATGCAAAAGCAGGGATGAGGGAAACTACTAGGACAATTAAAAAATAAAATCGCGACACGATCCAAGTGTACGGTGGAAGATAGATGATCTGGTCTAATAGACTGTCATCCATGTTGAACGAAAAGCCTCAAAGATTAATTTCAGATATGCGTGGAGTGCGGTACGGAGAAGTTCTGGCCGTCTACATGCGAGATATCGGGCTGCAAGCAGAGGTGTATGGCACTCAGATGCTGAATGATTGTCCGCAAGAACTATGGGAGACCCTTGATGCCCCGACGATTGCAGCTGAGATGGGTGCTGTAGTTGTAAAACTCAATGGCCCTCGCCACTGGATGCTGGATGGCCTAGGAACCAAAGTTGCAGTAGTCGATCCGGTGTTTCGTGATTTCAACGGTCTGACGATGCGGCGTATTGCCACAGTGGATCTGGGTACTGAAGCATTGCAGCAGTCATACATCGAGCGGCATGTCAATCGCGGTGCAGTATTCTTTTTTGACGCGGGCTCAGTGGTGCATGAGCTCCTAAACCCTGACGGTCGTGCTTATGTGATGCAGGCATATTGTGTTGGGGTTGATCCGACCCTGACCCAAGCCAATCTGAGTGATCTTGGCTCACGATTATCGATGCCAGAGGGTTGGTCGTTTCGTACTCGCACCCTTGATGCCGAACTAATAGTTGACACGACAGCCACGGTGGCAACCGTTGTTCAAGACGAGCTAGAAAATACCTACACACTTCCGTATTAGTGAAAAGGGTTTTGCATTCAGCGTTGCAAAGTTGACATTGTATGTTTTGCCGTGCGTTCTACTGTGATTTGTGCAATTGAGCGTGTGAGCAACGAGATGTCATCATATTGATGGGACACCAGCAAAACAGGACCACTAAAAGCTGTAAAGACCTCGTCAAGGAGGCGCACTGTGTCTTGGCGAGATTCTTGGTCGAGAGCAGTAGTAGGTTCATCAAGTAGCAAAATATCTGGTTGAGTAATCAAGGTTCTAGCAAGCGCTACGCGTTGTTTTTGCCCACCACTGAGTTGGTGTGGGCGAGAGTTCGCCATGTGATCTATTTTCATTGTGGCAAGCATTTTGTGGGCGCGATCAATGGCGACTGATTTGGTCACGGCTTGAGCCCGTAGTCCGTAGGCAACATTATGAAGCGCATCTAAATGGGGGAATAGCGCGCCATCTTGAAAGACAACTCCCACTTTGCGTCGCTCTGGTTGGAGGAAAACTGAAGTCATATCGGCGTTTGCGTCAAAGATGGCATTGTTGAAAGAAATTACGCCACGCGAGCAAGGCAAGAGCCCAGCAATAGCGTGAAGGGTTGATGTTTTTCCTGAGCCATTAGGGCCAGTGAGCGCCAGCACCTCGCCATTTGCGACATCAAGGTTGACGGTGAGAGTGAAGTTGTCTCGCGCGATATCAAAGTCGAGATGAAGCGTCATTGTCCACCTCTTTTGAGCGCTGAGATCCAATGTTGACGCAAGAGTACGAGCACAACAAACGACACAGTCATCATGATGAACGACAGGACGAGTGCTTGATCGTCGCCATTTTCAAACGCCATGTAGATGGCAAGCGGAAGTGTCTGAGTGCGGCCTGCTGTATTACCGGCAAATGTGATTGTGGCACCAAACTCGCCGAGTGCTCGAGCCCACGTCAGAACAACCCCAGCAATGAGGGCGGGTCGAACAACCGGCAGAGTGACAGTGACAAATGTGCGCCACGGACCTGCTCCTAATGTTCGCGCAGCTTGCGCGAGCCGTTGATCGAATTGTTGAAATGCAGACTCCATGACGACGATGAAAAATGGAACGGCGACAAAATATTGCGCCAGAACTGCTGCCGTCTGAGTAAAAGCCAGACGGATGTCAAACCAGTCATTAAGTGCAGAACCGATAACGCCTTTTGCACCAAAGGCATATAACAATGCAACACCCCCCACAACTGGTGGCAGAACCATGGGCAACACGCAGAGTGCGCGCACAAGTGCGATACCACGAAAATTACGATGGGCAAGGAGCCATGCAAGCGGGAGTCCTGTGATGATGGCAAGAGATGTACTGATCAGCGATGTGCGAAGCGACAAGGAAAGTGCAGTTGTCGCTGTCTCACTGCTGAGTGACGAAAAAAACGTGCTCCACGGAACGCGGATAGCAAGTGCGACTAGTGGCAAGGCAATCAGAGTCGCGCACAAAATTGCGATGGCAAAGAATCCGCGCGGGCCATTAAGTGTGCGTGATGGTCGCATCATGGGAGTCTGAAGCCGTATTTGTTTAAAATTTCATTGCCACTTTTGCCAATTACGAATGCGATAAATGTGTCAGCAGCTTTTTGAACTGTTGTTGACAACTCTGCACGACGGGCGATGGGGTAAAGGGCTGTGATGTTCAATGCTGCTGGAATGCTGACTGCCTCTACTGTTTTGGCTGCTGCCAAAGTGTCTGTAACGTAAACAATCCCAGCATCTGCTTGGCCATTTGAGATTTTACTGATGACGCCACCCACGCTTGTCTCAAGACTTTTTGGAGAAACACTCAGACCTGCATTTTCAAGGATTTGTCTGGCGTACGCGCCACACGGCTGGTTGGGGGCGCAGAGTACGACATTGATTGACTCATCGGCGAGGTCTCTTAGACCTGCAACTTTGTTGGGGTTTTTGCGAGGCACTGCGATGGTCATCGTGTTGGTTGCAAAGATCTTCACAGTCGCAGGATTTATTTGACCCACTTCACGTAGTTTTTCCATGTTGGTCGTATCTGCCAAAGCCACGACATCAGCCGTTGCGCCATTTTGTATCTGGGTCACCAATGTGGCGCTGCCTGCAAAAGTGCTAGAAACCGAAATCGCTGGAAATTGCAATTCGAAAACTGTGTAGATTTCGTCAAAAGCTCGGGCGAGTGATGCCGAGGCAGAAACATTTAGGCGAATTTTTTTGGACGACCTATCAGTGTCGCCAGACGAACTTGATGAACATCCAGAAATCACCACTGCGATAGCGCCCCAAAAGACAACTCTTGTAATGAAGCTTCGGGTTCTTGACACAAAATCAGGCTAGTGGTAGCAATATTACTATCCGATAGTCTCAAAAGGACTATAAAGTGGTGCAATGAGTGAAAAGCAAGAAATATCCGTTCTTGAGGGGGCGTGTTTGACCTTGGTCGGGAATGGAGCAACTCATGGGTACGAGATTGCTCAGCACTTTAGACCTGCAACAAAACTTGGGGTTATTTACACAGTCAGCCGACCTGTTGTGTATCGAGCCCTAGATGTGCTGGTAAAAAAGAAGTACTTGGCTAGTTCCAAAACAACTGGCTCACGCGGTCAATTGAAATTAATTTTGAAACTTACAAAGACGGGTGATGAGATCCGCAAAGATTGGTTGAATCAGCCAGTGCAACATATCCGCGAGATTCGAACAGAACTGCTTGTGAAGTTGGTACTTCGTGATGAATCGGCTCTGTCATCGCAACGATTTCTGAGTCAACAGCGTGCAACATTGCATGATGTTATTTCTGGTTTGCTGCGAGACAGAGATGATTCAGAGGTAGCAGTCTGGCGTCGTGAACAAGCACGTGCGGTCGCGAGGTTTCTCGATGAACTGTCAGGGCAACGCCACAGTGTCGTTTCAGATGCAGACTCAAGTGATCGATTGCAATTAAGTGCGCGAAATCAACTGCGTGCGACAGTTATTCAAGTGAAGCATGGTGGGGTTTTGTCTTCGGTAAAACTCGCCGTTTCTTCAGGGCAAGAGATGACTGCAACAATCACGCAAGAAGCAACACATCAATTGAGGTTGGCGCCAGGTGATGAGGTGCTGGCGCTCTGCAAGGCAACGGATGTTTTGGTGGCAACACAGATCTAGTAAACAAAACGACCCGCTCATTGCGCTTTCACACAACGAACGGGTCATTCAGATTTTTGTCAAGGCGAACCCTGACGGGTTGGATTAGCGCCTTTTCTTGGTGGCTTTCTTGGCCGTCTTCTTCACGGCTTTTTTGGTTGCTTTTTTAGCGACTTTCTTAGGAGCAGCTTTTTTTGCAGGTGCAGGTTTGCGAACAGTCACGACTTTTGGTGCTGGTGAAACACCGAGTGCGATGTCCTTGAAACCTTTCAGTGCGGTGATCTTGGCAACCGTTTTTGCTTTTACTTTTACTGGCTCGCCGGTGGCCGGGTTACGGGCCATACGGGCAGGACGCTTGATTTTTGCAAACTTTGCAAATCCTGAAATGTTGACGATTTCACCTTTGGCGACATTGGCAAGAATGACGTCAATTGTTCCTTCGACAAGTTTGGCCGCCGTCTTATTATCGACGTCGGTGTGGATGGCTACTGCATGGATTAACTCTCGTTTTTTCATAGTCCTAAAGTTATTCCATCCGACAGCAAAAGTGTGGGATTCTCAGCGTTTTTTCAATTATTTCGCCGAGTTAGCGGTGGCTGCCCCAGGAATTCCAATGGGTCATTTCGCCTGCTGGAAGTCGGTGGGCTGGTCTGAAATCATCTCCTGTGTAGTAAGCCACGGGAAAGAGAACCGTCTGGGTCCAGTCCTCTGGGATGCCAAGTAGCTGGGAGATTTCTTTTTCTTGGAACAGATGAATCGTGGTCCAGGCCGTTCCAAGACCGCGAGAACGCAGCGCCAGCATAAAACTCCAAGCCGCTGGCAGGATAGATCCGTAGGTGCTGGCCTGGGCAATCACCATCGGGACGGACTCGACTCGACCTCTGACGCAGGCAATGACGTGCACGGGTACCTGCTCGAGCACTTGTCCCAGATACTGCGCTGACTCCATGACTTTGGGCATCACGTGTTCGCGTGGGTCACCAGGTTCTAGAGGTGGCGGATATCCCGAGCCCGACATGACTTCGCCACCTTGGCGATAGGCGTCAGCAATAGCCTTGCGTTTGGCGGCGTCAGTGATCACCACGAATGCCCAGTTCTGCGCATTGGTTCCGGTCGGGGCTTGCGTGGCGATTTCAATACAATCTTGAATGATCTCAGGCTCGACGGCACGGCTGAGGTCGAGTCGTTTTCGTACAGAGCGGGTGGTGGTGAGAAGTTTGTCAGTTGAAATATGGTCAATTGGCATGGAATAATCCTATTGCACTAATCTTTGAGTTTGTTAACCAAGTGTACAAACGGGGGGAGTGCTCATGGAGCAATCTGTAGTTGAGTTCTTGGCGAAGCGGTTTCCTGAGGCCTCAGACATCTGCATTGAAGGCTTCCAGCAGATTCCTGGCGGATTTTCTCGTGAAACATTTAGTTGTACCGCTCGACTGCGGCGCGCGGGTGCAGAAGAGCAGTTGGCACTTATTTTGCGAAAAGATCCACCCAAAGAGGCGGCAATTCTGCAAACCAGTCGGGCAGTAGAGCACGACTTGATTGAATCGATTCGTCTCAATACCAGCGTTCCAGTAAGCCAGAGTTATGGATACGAACTTGATCCTGCGCCTTTTGGTGAAGCCGCAATGATTATTCAGCGCATGCATGGCAATGGCAACACGTCTGACCTATTTAATGGCGGGCCCGACGAAGATCAAGTTGACGATGTGGTGCGACACTTGTGCGAGGTGCTTGTTGAATTGCATACAACGGATATCGCCACTATCGACCCAACTGGTGCCCTTAGTGATCCGCGAGGAGTCGGGATCATCACGACGTCATGGGATGACTACATTGACTCAACATGTCAGTATTACATTTCATCGTATCCATCACTGGCATTTGATCCGTCGTTGATGATCCTCATTGATTTATTTCAAACTTTGCGTCGCACGAAACCACGTGCATTGCCACTCGCGCTTGTGCACGGTGATTTTAATCCTGCTAATTTTTTGTATGAAAATGGCAAGGTGACGGCATTGATTGATTGGGAAAATAGCCGTGTTGGTGATCCGCGGGAGGACTTGGGCTGGATGACCACGATGGATCTCTTGAGCAACACACGCATTATGGATCACCCACGCGATAAAGGTGGATTCTTGGCGTACTACAACGAACTCACAGGATTCAAGGTCACGCCTGAAGAGATCAATTATTTCAATATGTTTGGTACCGCAAATATCGCAGTACCAGTGAACTCCGCAATCTTTCGCAGACTCGCTGGTGAACACCACCAACTGCTTCCCGTGTATCTGGTGCAGTCCAGTAGTCCGGCGTTGAAGGCATTCTCACAACAAATGAATTATCCAGGAGCGGCATCATGAATACCAGTCCAAGCATTGACGATATTTTGATGGGCTTGATATACGCCATCAGCGAAGAATTGATGCCGAACTTGTCGAATCCAAAAGCACAATCAACTGCCGCCATGATGCAGTCACTGATTCAGGAATTGCGTCAGATGGTGCCTGTTTATGATTCATATATCGTCGACGAACACAATGCAATGACCAAAGTTCTGCGCGATACTGCGGGCGCACTAGAAGGTGTGTCAGGTCCATCCGCAGATGCTGTTCGCGAGCGCGCGAAAACCCTTGGAACTTTGGCAGATGTGCCCGCGCCAATGGATCGCGAGAAAGTTCTTGCGGCGCATCGCCAGCTTGGCAAAGCACTAGAACAAACAATCATTGATCTTGATGTGTTGCAGCGGGCCGGAGACACACGTGGTGATGTGGCTTTAGATATTATTCGTACGCATTTGGCACCGCGTTATGCACGCGATATAGCAACGGTTGTTGCCGGTGCTGGCATGATTGGTCGAGGATAATAAGGACCGACAAGATGAACCGCTTACCTACAACTGTTTCCACGATCACGATGGAATGGATGTCGGAGTCGTTGCGTGCGGGTGGAGTGATCGATGCTTCGACAAGCGTGACTTCTTTGACCCCGCACAATATGGGTGCTGGGGTTGGATTTATGGGGGAAGTTGGAAGACTCGGCATTAATTATGCTGGCGGTACTGGACCAAGCAGTGTGATCTGCAAAATACCGACACAAGACCAAATGATCAGGGGCATGCTGGCGCCTGCGCGAGTCTTTGAGCGCGAGGCCCGCTTCTACTCCCAAATCGCCCCACAATTGCCAACCGTGCCAAGTGCTCATTATGTGGCTGCTGATTATGCCAATGATGATTATGTATTGGTGTTGCAAGATCTTGGACATCTGCGAGTCGGAGACCAAGCAGCGGGCGTTACGGCAAACGATGCGGCTGCTGTGATGCGCACTGTCGCTGGAATGCACGCCCATTTTTGGCAAACAGAAGAACTGAACTCGTTTGACTGGTTGCCAATGGCCAACTCAGAAGGCATGAAGATTGGTAGCGAGGTATACAAAGCCTCTTTGCCGGGATTCATGCAAGTATTTGAGCACGCCATTGACGCCGACATGGTTCCAGTGATGGAGCAATACGGGGCCAACGTGCATCAGTTGCTTGATCGCATTGCCGCAATGCCCAACACCGTCGCGCATTTTGATTTTAGGCTTGACAATCTTTTCTTTGGGGAAAAAGGTGACGTCTGGATGATTGATTTTCAGACCTGCAGCAAAGGTGGGGGTGCATATGATGTTGCTTATTTTATGAGCCAGAGCGTCAACACTTCTATACGTCAGGAAAATGAAAATTCTCTTTTGCACATCTATCATGATGAACTGATAAAAAATGGCGTTGCGGATTATTCATTTGAGCAGTTTTATCAGGATTACCGTGTTGGAGTTTTGTATGGATGGATTATTCCGGTATTCGCTGTTGGCTCACTTGATGTTTCAAGTGAGCGGGCAATGTCCTTGTGGACTGAAGTCATAAAACGAGCACAGTCGGCAATGCGCGATCATCGCGTCGCTGAATTTTTAATCTAATGCCGTAGAAAATTGCCGATCAGGCGTCAGGCATTGGATAATGGATTCCGGGGATTCCCGCCGATAGAGCCTGATACCAATCGGGTCGGGGCTGAATTCCGGGATAGCCCTCTCCAACTCGTGGTGCATTATCAGAGTTCCATTCATGATGGATTGGCGGGATTTGGTAGTACCCGTTCGCTGCGTTCGTGCCACCATCGACAAGTAGGTCGTGGCCTGTGATGTAACTCGCGGCGTCAGATGCCAAAAACATTACGGGTCCGACAATCTCTTCTAGTTCACCGATTCGGCGCATTGGAGTGCGGCTGGCAATCCATTTGTCCATGCCCAATGCTTCAAGCGCTGGTCGCACCATTTCTGTGATGATGAACCCAGGTGACACTGCATTAACGCGCACGCCACGGTCTGCCCATTCGCAACCTAATTGCAGTGTGAGATTTCGCAGTGCACCTTTGGCCGCTGTGTAGGCGATGATGTTGAGCTCATTTGCTCCGCTGCCCATGATTGAGCAGATATTGACGATTGAACCACTTTTACGTTCAAGCATGTGTCTGCCACACTCACGCATGTACATGAATGCACCGTTCAAGTCGATTGACATGATCCAATTCCATGTGGTCATATCGAAGTTTTCAGGAGAAACTCCGCGCATGTCGCTGACGCCCGCGTTGTTAATGAGTACATCAATTTTGCCATGCTCTTTGATTCCGGTTTGCACAACACGAAGCACATCTTCTTCAATTGATACATCCCCTGGGATTACGGTTACTTTCGACCCCATTGCTCGACAGCGATCGGCAACACTATTGAGAAGTTCTGTTGAGCGCGCTGTGAGGATGAGGTCGGCACCTTCTTTGGCGAATCCTTCAGCGAATCCTTCACCTAGTCCGTACGATGCTCCCGTTATCAGAACCGTTTTGCTGCTGAACTGACCCATTTTTCACCCCCGTTAGAAGCCGTCGATGTTGACGGAACAAAGATTATTTATAGCGCATCAGCACATCAAGACAAGAGTCCGCCTCGCACCAAATGTGGCATTATTCGACGGAGATGCCTTGCAATTCAGCCTGAGCAGCAAGGGCCAGCCAGGCCTCTTCGGCTGCGACCATACTAATTTGGGCGGTAGCAAGTTCTGCACTGAGGCGCGCCAACAAAGCGTGGTCAGCACCCGCAGTCGCAACCGATGCATTGAGACTTTCTAGTCGAAACGTTGCGTCAGCCAATGATTTTCCTGCTTGGACAAGTAGTCGCCGAAGCGTGCTGGCGCTCTTTGCAGAGATTGTCGCTTTGGGCGGAGGTATTGACGCAACGCTGGTTGATACCGATACCGTGCTACGCACTTTTGTTGATTGCTTTGGTGTATTGCGTTGATTAAGCCATCCCTGTACACCACCGCGCACGAGAGCAGCACCCCCTGAGTTGTCAAGGGCCAATACTTCATCAACAGTTCGATCAAGAAAGATGCGATCGTGACTCACGACAACGACAATGCCTGGCCACGTATCAAGGTATTCCTCGAGCGCGCGGAGCGTGTCAAGATCAAGATCATTGGTGGGTTCGTCAAGCAACAAGACATTTGGCTGTTCGGCAAGTGTAAGAAGAAGTTGTAAGCGACGGCGCTCCCCACCAGACAGTGTTGAAATGGGGGCGAATTGTGCATCGCCGTCGAACCAAAATTGACGCATCAAGTTGTTGTCTTGGACTGATGGTTCGCCTTTGTCGCCTGCAACAGCCTCACGTACGCGTTGACCGAGGTTCAGGTCACGCCCTAGTTGGTCGTAATAGCCAACTTTGACAGTGCGTCCCATTTCAATATGGCCAATAGTTGGACGCAATCGTTGAGCAATCAGATCCAGCAATGTGCTCTTGCCGGCACCATTTGGTCCAACGATGCCAAGGCGATCTCCTGGTTCGAGTTCGTGCTCGAGTGGTTGCAGGACAAGTGTGCCGTTCGGGTTTTGAGACGTTGCAGGCCAACTGAATCCGACGCTGTGAAGTTGAACTCCTTTTGATCCAAGTCGTTGACTACCAAGTGATAGACCAAGTTCGCCAACACGAGCAGGTGCATCTGCGCGACGAGCGACGACTTCTTTGGCTGCATTGACGCGCGCTTTTGGTTTTGTTGATCGAGCAGGTGCACCCCGACGCAGCCATGCGAGTTCGTGCTTGGCAAGATTCTTGCGAATTTGCTCAGCAGTTGCTGCTTGTTCTTCACGCTCAATGCGTCCGGCCAAATACGCCGCATAGCCAGAACCTGCGTGACGGTTTGCAGGAACATGCATATATGAGTGCCCGCGATCAATTTCGAGAACTTTGGTGGTGACTCGATCGAGTACATGACGGTCATGCGTGACGAGCAAAAGTCCACCCGAGTAATTTGCCAACCATTCCTCGAGATATGAGATTGCATCAAGGTCGAGATGGTTAGTCGGTTCGTCCAAGATGAGCGCTTCCCACTCCGATACCAACAAGGCAGCAAGCGCAACACGCTTTTTTTGTCCGCCAGAAAGTTCCGCCGTAGAAGCATCAATCAGCCCAAACATTCCGAGGCGATCAAGCATCGCTTCGCCTTGCCAGTCGTGACCAACTGCCTCACGCACAGTTCCGATGGGAAGAACTGGAAGTTGGGGTAAAACCCCAATGCGAGCGCCACGCCCTTTGCGAACAACTCCGGCATCTGGTTCAAGATCACCACTGATGATGCGAAGCAACGTACTTTTGCCGCAACCGTTGAGCCCGACAACACCAATGCGATCACCATCATTGACCGTGATGGACAAATCATCAAAGAGCGGTCGATTCGGGCGGGAGGCTTTTATGCCTTGGGCATCAATAAGAATCACAGCCTCTTAGGCTACGGCGTTGCTTGCGACAAAAGAGATGAGTGCGCTACGCCGTTGTTAGTGGTTTGGCTAAACGCAGTGTAGACAAAGTGTCTGGTGAACTGAGCCCGGCAAGTGCGATTTCAAAATCTGGCAAGGCGTAAACATCCCCACCGTCCGTAATCATGATGAATCGGTCAAATTGGGCAAGGAATGTTCGGTCATGGCTGACTGCAATGACTGTTCCTTCAAAACCATCAAGCGCTTTTTCAAGTGCTTCTGATGACTCAATGTCAAGGTTGTCAGTTGGTTCATCCAGCAACAAAACGTTGTGTCCTTCAAGTTCAAGACACAGGATCTCAAGTCGGGCTTTTTGTCCACCAGAAAGTGTTGCAAAATCTTGCCGAGAATTGTTTCGTAGTCCATAGCGGGCGAGGGCTCCCATAGCTTTTTGTTCATCGCTAATACGGTCACGAACGATGTCGATGCATTCGCGGCCAATGAAATCGGGGCGATCATTGATTTGCGTAAAAACACCAACAGAGGTACGAGGGCCAAAAATAATTGTCCCACGATCTGGCTGTTTGTCGCCGCTTAGCGCACCAAGTAAATGGCTTTTGCCTGTGCCATTTGGACCAATTAGGCCGACGCGTTCGCCATAGTGCACCTCGTCTGAGAACGGCAAAAAAAGATTTCCCATTGAGAGATTGTCAAATTTAACAACACGGCGTGCAGAGTCGGCCCCACGTAGGCGAACATATATCTGTTGGTCGGGTGCTGGTGGCGGTGGCGGTCCAGCAGCAACGAATTTTTCCCAACGGGTTTCTGCCCCATTTGCCTTGGTTGCATTTTTAAAGTTCTGGGCCGCTCGTTGTTTCATGATTTTCATGTGATGAAATAATCGTCTTTCTTCATCGTTCCATCGCTTGAGGTCGTCGCCCAATAACGCTTGACGTTTCTGACGTGCTTCCGGGTATGACACATAGGAGCCACCGTGCACCCAGCATCCGGAGCCTTCAATGGCGATGATTTTTGTGGAGACACGTTCTAGCATCGTGCGATCGTGGCTGACCATCAAAATTGTCGATCGGCATGAGCGGATTTGATCTTCAAGCCAGGCCCGAGTGGGGATGTCAAGATAGTTATCCGGCTCGTCAAGCAGCAAGACATCGACGCCAGAAGTAAGCAAGAGATCCAGGACGAGTCGCTTGCGTTCGCCTCCTGAGAGTTCACTGACAAGTCGTCCAGAAAAATCAATGATTGGTGTTTTGACACTGCGTTGAGCAGCGGCTTGCCATTGTGTTTCAAGTTCGTATCCACCCAGGTCGCCCCAGTCCGACAATGCAGTCGCGTAACCCATTCCGTCGTCAGCACCGTTGGCCAACGCCTGCTCTGCCACAATTAGCGCTTTGCCAGCGACTCTCAATGTTGGGGGAGCAACCTCAAGCAACATTTGGCGCACCGTGTCGGTTGGTCGTGACATGCCAACGTCTTGAGTCATGGCCAGCATCGTTCCGTTGACGGTGTATTCTCCGTCATCTGGAGCCAATTCACCCGTCAAGATACGCAAAATAGTGCTTTTACCGACACCATTGGCGCCGACAAGTGCTGCGTGCTCACCCGGAGATACCCCGAAGCCAACATCAAAAAATAGTTGGTCTGCTCCGGGCGGGGAGTATGCCAAGTCTGAAATTACGATGCTGCTCACGCGCCCTATTCTCGCGTGAAAAATATAAGACCCCACTCGTGGGTAAAATCTCTTGGCTCTGCAATAAACTAGGGAGCAATAAATGGACAGCATCTTTTCGACGATGGCGGCCGCAGTTGGTGCGATAAGGCCGACTGACACGCTTGCAGTGCCACTGGGTCCAGGGATTCCTGGTGCATTTATGCATGCATTGGGTGAAAGAACTGACCTTGTAGATCTACGGGTGTCCGGTGCTCTGTTGCCTGATTTGTATGCGCTATTCATGCAACCAGCGGTGCATTTTCAAAGCGGTTTTTTTGGGCCAGCCGAGCGATTCCTGCGCGATAGTGGGGCAGATATTGATTTCATCCCTGCCGATTTCAGACGATTCGAGCCGGTTCTCGCCCATCTCAAGCCACGTGTGCTGGCAGTCGCAGGTGCAACGCCAGAAGACGGATACGTGAGTTTGTCATTGCACGCAGGTGCGACGGCAAACGAAATTGTTTCAGTCATCAGGGATCAGGAACGAGTCTTGATCGTTGAGGTCAGTCCACATTTTCCGCACACCTACGGAATTCCGGGGCGGTATGAACATCGAATCGCTATAAGCGACATTGACTTTTTAATCGAATCTGATCGGAAGCCACTTGATCTTGCTGATGTTGTGGCGTCTGAAGAGGAGATCATTATTGCTCAACATGCGGTTAAGTTCATCCGAGATGGCTGCACTTTACAGACTGGAATTGGAGGTATTCCGAGTCAGGTTGCAACTCAACTTGCGCTAGGTGGTGGCGGTGATTACGGAATTCATTCCGAGATGTTTACAACGGGTCTAATGCGACTGCATCTGTCTGGAAAAGTGACAAATAAAAAAGGGACGGAGTATGACGGGTTTTCTCTCACAACATTTGCTGCTGGAACTTCGGAACTCTACGAATGGCTTGATGGCAATCATGATGTGAGATTTATGCCGGTGAGTGTCGTGAACTCGCCCGAGTTGATTTCTCGCCAGCGCAACATGGTCTCTATCAACGGGGCGATGGCTGTTGATCTCTCTGGTCAAGTTATTGCCGATTCAATTAACGGCAAACAATTTTCTGGAATTGGTGGTCATGAAGACTTCGTGGCAGGGCCGGGCTTGTCGGCAAATGGCCGTAGTTTGATATGCCTGCCTTCAACAACAATGGTGAGTGGGCAATTGGTGTCGCGCATCTTGGGCCGACTTCCGGAAGGAAGCATCGTGACAACACCCCGCCATCAAGTTGATGTTGTAATCACGGAGTATGGGGCGGCAGAGATAGGCGGCTTATCAATCGCTCAACGTGCCCATGAACTGGCACGCATAAGTCATCCGATGTTTCGAGATCAGATTTCTTCGACAGCCGATGTGTGGCCTACCGACTAATTGACTTAGGAAACCTGAACGAGAAGCTTGCCGTGATGACCACCATTTTGCAAGATGTTGAGAGCGGCAGGGAATTTATCAATGCCATGCTCAATATGTTCTCGCATGATGAGATCACCATTTGCTAGCCATTGCGTGAGTTGTTTCTCGGCACGTTCGTAGTGTTCGGCAAAATGAAAGACGGCGAAGCCCGCCATTGTGGCGTGGCGTTCTGCGAGTTTGAGGTAATTCTTTGGCCCGCGAACATTGTCCATGTCTTGATACTGCGAGATTGCGCCACAGATCACGACTCGAGTGCCATCTTTGATGTGCATGAGAACAGCATCAAGGATGTCTCCACCCACATTGTCATAAAAGACATCCACGCCATTGGGTGCTAATTCGCCGAGTCTGGCCTCAACATTTTCACTCTTGTAATCAATTGCTGCGTTGAAGCCCAATTCATCAACTAAGAAAGATGTTTTATGTCGGCCGCCGGCAATTCCGATGACTTGTCCGGCGCCGGAGAGTCTGGCGATTTGTCCAGCGAGAGAACCAACTGCACCAGCTGCACCCGATACGACAACGGTGTCACCCTTCTTGACGGCGCCGACGTCAACGATTCCAAAATACGAGGTCATCCCAGTAGTGAGGCCCAAGATGCCGACATAACTAGTCGGAGGAACGACACTGACATCTATCCGACGCAGGGCAACTGCGGGCATGCAAGCGATACTTTGTGAACAAAGGGCACCGAAAACATAATCACCGATGTTGAATCCCTCATCGCGACTTTCGAGCACGACACCAATACCAAGAGCAGGAACAATGTTGCCAAGTTTGGAACCCTGATGAAAACTCACTTCGTTGAATGTCGTGCGAATAAAAGCGTCAATTGAGAGGGTTTCTACTTTGACGAGCACTTGGCCTGCAACAAGGGGTGCAACATCCTCATCAATGATTAAAAAATCTGCCTCAACAGGATCTCCTGTTGGACGACGAATCAGTGTCACCTTTCGGTTTTGCATTACATGCCACCATCAACGGAAAGAATTTGAGCGGTGACCCAACTAGATGCAGGAGAAACAAAATACAGCACCGCTTGGCCAAGATCATCTGGTGTTCCGAGGCGACGCATCGGAAGGCGTAGTCGCTTTTCGAGGGCTGGAAGATCGTTGTCTTCAAGTTTCATTGCCGTCATCATGATTTCGGTTGGAACTGCGCCCGGCATGATGCAGTTCACGCGAATACGGGGTCCAAGTTCTTTGGCAAAGGTTTGTGTGAGTGAGTTGACGCCTGCTTTTGCCGCGGAGTAGTGGCCACTGCCCAAAACCGTGCTGACAGCAGCACGCGAGGAGATATTGACAATTCGACCGCCGTCACGCATATGTTTTGCTGCTGTGTTTGTGCACACCCAAAGTGCAGTCAGGTTGAGCAGAATTGTTGCGTCCCACTCTTTACGATCAAGTTGAGTCAGCGGAGTCTGAATTGGCGAACCTCCTGCATTGTTGATCCAAATATCAAGATGGCCGAACTCTGACAATGCCGCTTGGGCAAGCGCCTCAACTGCGTCATCGCTTGTGACATCGGTTGTCACTGCAATGGCGCGTCCGCCTCTTGCGCGAATTCCTGCAGCAACACGCTCAATTTCGTTGCCCCGACGGGCGGCACAGACAACTGCGGCGCCTGCATCAGCGAGAGTGGTGGCGATTCCTTCCCCGATTCCGCGACCTGCTCCCGTCACAACTGCGACATCGTCGGAAAGATCAAATAAATTGCTCATCTTGCTTCACCCCCATTTGTATTTTTAAGTTACTGCTAGTAAGCATTACAGCATGAGCTCGGAAAAAACAATTCGTAGCCCGGGACGACCAACTGGTGGTGCTCGGGTCGTAGATCGTGACGACATATTAAAAGCAGCTGAAATTGTGATTCGTCGCGACGGGGCTGGAGTTTCCTTGGATGCCGTTGCTAAGCAGGCTGGAGTGACAAAACCAATTGTTTACGATCGTGTTGGCGGTCGAGCAGAACTTGCTGATGCACTCGCCCAAAGATTGGCGGACCGAATGGTTGCTGCTGCAGGAAACTCAATTTCAGGGCCAAACGCAAGTGGGGGTCTGGCATCCCTCATTGAGAACAACCTAAATACTGTGGCGGAAAATCGCGAACTGTTTTTATATGTGACGGGTGGACTGACTGAACAAACTGCCACAAGTCGCTTATATCTCACGCAAAGATCTGCGTTGCCACTCGCCGAGGCACTTACAAAGTCACGAATTTCTCAAGGTCTGGACCCTTCGGTGGCTATTCCATGGGCCTATGGAATTGTGGGAATGTTGCAGACGGTGTCGCTCTGGTGGATTTCACAAGAACAAGAATCAGCGGCTCAAGTAGCCAGCCAAATTGCTGAGTTGTTGGCCCCCGGTCTTAACCGCGAGTAGCCAGTGGGTAACTTACTCGGGGTAAACCAAGCACTATAAAGGTGCTACTCTTTAGACATGTCTGACAGTTATGAGGATCTAACAGAGTGCGCTTTGACTCCTGAGCTTGAAAAAAAATTGGTCGAATCACTGGGTGAGTGTGTGTTTATGTGGGCCAACAAAGCAGGGGAACCTTTTGGGGTGGTGATGTCTTATTTGCCCAAGGATGGCAAATTGTGGCTGACATGTGCTGAGGCGCGAGCGCGAGTGCCGGCCTTACGTCGTTTTAAGCGTGCAGCGATTTGTATAAACAGTACTGGGTCAAAAATCGGTGGTGGGAAAACCGTGACTTATAAAGGTGACTGCATCGTGCGTACAGATCGTGAAACAAAAGATTGGTTTTATCCGGAGTTTTCAAATCGATTGCGTGCCGATAATCCCAAAGCAGCGGCAGAGTTTCAAAAATTTCTTGACTCTCCGCACCGTGTAGTTCTTGAATTCACCCCCGATTATTCATTGAGTTTTGACGCTTCTTTGATGTGGCAGCGTTCGCCTGGTGTTGTCAGTTAGTAAGTTAGTAATGAAATATCCCACTAAGTAAGGAGTACAAGATGTCATTGACCGAAGATCTTCCAGTTCACCTGCGAGGCAACGGTGCACCCGTCAAAGAAGAGCGGACAGTAACGCAACTTACCGTTCGCGGAACAATTCCTGCAGAACTTGATGGTCGTTATTTGCGCAACGGCGCAAACCCAGTGACGGGAATGAGTGACCACCCCTTCTTTGGAGACGGAATGATTCATGGGGTTCGACTGCAGGGTGGACAAGCCCAGTGGTATCGCAACCGCTATGTGCAGACACCTTTCATGGCCAATCACTCCCTTGACATTTTAGATCCAAACGTCACACTTGATATGTCGTCGTCAAAGGCGAATACGCATGTCATCGGACACGCTGGTCGAATTTTGGCGCTTGAAGAAGGACATTTTCCATACGTGCTAGACGGAAATCTTGAAACAGTTGGATCGACTGACTTTGGCGGGATGCTCAAGGGGGCGTTTACTGCACATCCAAAGATCTGTCCAACAACGGGTGAGCTTTTGGCATTCGGATATTCGCCATTTGATCCTTATCTCACGTACTTGCGTGTTTCGCCACAGGGAGAACTTGTGCAGGTGGAACCGATAACAGTCGGTGGTCCCACAATGATGCATGACTTTACGATTACCGAGAACTATGCGGTCTTTATGGACTTGCCTGCCGTTTTCAATCTCGATCTTGCTCTCGAGGGCAAGATGCCAATTGAGTGGAGTGAAACTTATCCTGCCCGTTTGGGGGTCATGCCGCGCAACGGGAATGACTCGCAAGTCAAGTGGTACGACATCAACCCGTGCTACGTATTCCATGTAATGAACAGTTACGAGGTCGGTGACAAAATTATTCTTGATGTGGCTCGTTTTGATCACATTTGGCGCGGAAACGATATGGATTTCCCGAATCCATATATGTATCGCTGGACGATCAACACCACGACTGGAAAAGTAGCCGAAGAACAAGTCGATGATCGCTCAGGAGAATTCCCCCGCGTTGCAGACTCAGTGATTGGCAAGCCACATCGTTTCGGATACCTAATGGGCGCTGGCGAAGCAGCGTTTGGAGACATTACGGCCGGAGCAATCCTAAAGTATGACCGCCAGACTGGGGCACGAACATCTATTGAGCTTGGACACGGACGGGTGCCTGGCGAATCAGTCTTTGTTCCGGCCCAAAACGGTAAGGCCGAGGACGACGGGTATCTGATGACGTATGTATATAACGCAGCAACAGATGATAGCGAGTTCGTTATTTTTGACGCTTCAACGATGAGTACTGAGCCCGTCGCCACGGTGCAGTTGCCTCGTGTACCATTTGGTTTCCATGGGAGTTGGGTGCCAGCAGCAGTTGCTAATTAAAAAGTTAGAAAGAAATACGGTTACATAGTCGCAACCGCGACGCATAAAAAAGGGGGAAGTATGGAATTATCGAGAACCAAAGGTACAAGGCGGTCTCGGCGACATTCACGAATGTTTGCTGCATTGGCCGTGGGAAGCCTATTTATTGTTGCGTGCGGGAGTGATCAGGGCGCAAGTACAGATACCGGGACGGACGGTACTGAAGCACCAGCACAAACCGATGCGCCAAAAGATCAAGATGGTCCACCGACAGGTCCTGAGATGATTGTCGGCATGGTCAACACGGAGGGCAACCCCAACGGCCTTGACTTTCCCGATATTCGCCGTTTTGCCGAGGCCAGTTTTGAATTCATGAATGGGTCCGGTGGCTTTGGTGGTCGACCAGTCAAGTTAGAAACCTGTGTTGCTGGCGGAACTCCGGAGACTTCACAGAAGTGTGCCCAAGAGTTGGTAGGCAAGGGTGCTGAGTTGATTCTTTTGGGCTTGGATCTATTCCCAGACTTCGCCACTTATAAAGCAGCTGGTGTGCCTGTGATCGGTGTCTTGCCAATTCTGCCGCCGGACTTTACGGCCGATGCTCTGTACTTGACAGGTGGTAACGCAACTACGACTGCGGTTATGGCGGTCATCGCTCAGGAGCGTTATCAAGCCAAGACCGTGGGCATTATTCACGCTGATAATGCTGGAGCCAACTCAACTGCTGCAGGTGTCGAGGCTGCTCTTGACAAGGCCGGAATCAAGTGGAAAGCCGTCAAGGGTGGAGACAACGAAACCGATGCCGGCTATCTAGGTTTGATGAAGGCTGCCAATGCCGATAATCCCGATATCTTGATTTCGCTTTATGCTGACGCAGGCTGTATCGGAACAATTCGTGGCTACGCCACCGCTGGAATCACCAAACCCGTATTAACAACGTCCATCTGCTCAGACAGTGATGTCATTTCTCAGGTTGGCGATGATGCGACGGGTTGGGTGTTCGTTGGTGGAACCGTCGAGCGCGATACTCCAGAGAAGGCGCTGCTACAGAAAATTTTGGCCCCATACATCAAAAATGAGACAACTGGCACAATGGGCATTGAGCCCGCTGATGTCAAGACAACTGCTCTTGGTCTTGGTGGTTTGGGAACCATTCTGGTGTTGTCGCTTCGCAACTTTGCCGCCGAGATGGTTGCTGGTGGCACTGCAATGACCGGTCAGAATCTTTATGACTTCTTGAAGTCAGCCGATGGCCTGTTCTTGTACGGAGGTATTACGCCAGTTAAGTGTGGTCTTGCTACACCTAGCTACCCATCAGTTTGTTCTTACGTCTTTGAGGCGACTGAATATAAAGATGGTGAAGTCGTTTCCGTTGAGAGCGGCAAGTTGTGGGACAGCACACCATTACTTCCCTGACCTACTAATCACTGCTGAGCAACAAACAAGACTGATAATTAAACGATGAATGATTATCTTTTCTATCTGTTGCTCGGCAGTGGGGCAGGGGCGATCATCGCCGGCTTTGCGGTCGGTCTCGTAATCAGTTACCAAGGTTCTGGCATTGTAAATTTCGCCTATGGGGCGATTTCAATGTGGAGCGCGTATGTCTATGCAGAGCTCCGGAATGGGGCATATTTGTTACCCATTCCGGGCTTGCCAGGCCGTTATCACTTTGGTCAAGATGTTGGTTTCGCTTTGGCTTTTATTTTGGCTTTACTGACCGCGGCTCTGATGGGCTTATTGATTTACGTGTTGATTTTTCGACCGTTAAGAGACGCCCCAGCATTGGCACGTGTTGTGGCCAGTGTCGGCTTGATCATCGTTATGATCGGTTTAAAGGATCGACGTTTTCCAGATCAGTTGGCAATGCGCGTTGATCCAATCTTGCCTCGCAAGGTGGTGACAATCTCTGACACGCTGAGCGTGCCGCGTGATGGTCTGTGGTTGCTCCTGATTGTGCTTCTCATCACCTTGGTTGTGTGGGCCGCTAGTAAGTACTTGAAATTTGGGCTAGCCACGCGGGCAGCTGCCGAAAACGAAAAGGGAGCCGTCCTACTCGGCCACTCTCCTGATTTTCTTGCCGCTTCAGGTTGGGTCGTTTCATCAGTAGTTGGTGCAGTCGTTGCGATCTTGGCAGCGCCACTAGTGCAATTAAATGGCTCTATTTTTACTTTTGGTTTTCTAATTCCGGCATTGGGCGCCGCCCTGATCGGCAAGTTTCGACACTTTTGGCCAACGGTCTTAACGGGTGTCGCCATTGGGATGGTGCAAAGTACTTTCACGAAAATGCAGCTTGACTTCAGTTGGTGGCCTGAATATGGAATGCGAGAGGGTCTACCGTTTCTCGTCATCATCGTGACGATGATTGTGTCCGGTGAGCGGCTTCCCGAACGAGGGTCGGTTGGGGGCTGGAAATTACCATTCGTCCCACCAGCAAAAGTGACATGGTTTTCCGTAGGTGCGCCGCTCGTTGCGGTATCGGCTGGAATCATATTTCTTGGACCTTTGTGGCGCGCTGCCATCATGAGTTCGCTGATTGCATCCGTCCTGGCTTTGTCATTGGTTGTGCTGATTGGTTTTGGAGGTCAAACATCATTGGCGCAAATGGCTTTTGCCGGTATCGGTGGCTTCACGTTGTCAAAACTTGCGAGTAATTACGGAATCCCTTTTCCGTTTTCGCCGATCCTTGCCGCCCTTGGTGCCATGTTCTTTGGTCTCTTGGTCGGGCTTCCCGCCCTCAGAGTGCGGGGCACAAATCTGGCGATCGTGACCCTCGCCGGTGGTGTCACCATCGCTGAATTCGTATTCAAACAACCATGGGTGATTGGCGGGGTCAACAGCGGTGGGGCCAAGGTTCCAAATCCGTCACTCGGTGACTGGAACTTTGGTTTGATTTATGGCAACAAAACGTCTCGACCAGTATTTGCTTTATTCTTAGTGGCTATTCTGACGATTCTGTGTCTGATGGTTGCCAACATTCGTCGCAGTGGTTCGGGACGCGTGATGTTGGCCGTACGTGGCAATGAACGTGCATCAGCGGCCGTGGGTATTAACAACACACAGGTGAAGATGATGATGTTTGCCCTTTCGTCTTTCATCGCCGGCATGGGTGGGGCGTTAATCGCTTATCGATTCGGTGCCGTCTCTGATCTTTCTTACGGAACTATCGCTTCGCTCACCGCTCTGTCGTTCGCTTATCTAGGTGGTATCACGAGCGTTAGCGGAGCAGTTACGGCGGGAATCGTAGCGGCATCAGGTATTTCATTCTTTGCGATAAATGAACTATTTGGTTCTTTTGGCACCTGGGAGGCATTTATTGGCGGGGTTTTATTGATCGTGACGGCGATCATGAATCCCGAAGGCATCGCGGGCGCATTGCGCACCCAAATTGGGGCAACTCGTCTCAAGAAACAAAACGCTAAACTTGCCAAGGAGTCGGCAGTTTCTGTCTCTACATGATTGAGGTTTAAAATTGAGTCGAGAAAAACTTGTTGCGATGGCGCAAGCCACAATGGCCCACAACAAAGCAGGCACCGTCAGTTTGACTGAGTCACAAACTCGGATTCCTGCGACGAACTATTTTGATCCAAAGCGGTGGCAGCAAGAAGTTGACATGATCTTCAAGCGAGTGCCCTTGTTGCTCGCAACGTCAGCAGAACTAAAAGAACCAAATGCATATAAAGCAATCGAAGTTGTCGGAATGCCGGTGCTTATTTCGCGTGGTGCCGACGGGGCAGTACGCGCATTTGTCAATATGTGTAGTCATCGGGGCTCCATGTTGGTCGACGAAGGAACGGGTACGGCGAGGCGCTTCGCGTGTCCCTATCACAACTGGACCTATAACCAAGAAGGAGACCTCGTTGGAATTTTCAAGCAAGAAGATTTCGGTCCACTTGATTTTTCCTGCTTGGGCTTGACAAGTTTGCCGATAGCGGAACGGGCTGGACTTATTTGGGTGATTATGTCCCCGACTGCGACTCTGGATATAGATCTTTTTCTTGCTGGTTACGACGAGCTTCTGGAGTTTTGTCATTTTGGGGCGATGAACCATTACGGCTCTCGGCGTTTAATTGGTCCAAATTGGAAAGTGTCGTTTGACGGATACGTGGATTTCTATCATTTGCCGATTCTGCACAAAAATACTTTTGGAACCGAGATCTCACCCGATGCCGTTTTTCATCGAGTGGGCGCTCATCAACGTGTCACTGGGCCGCGTGCTCCATGGAGCAAATTAGAAGGAATTCCCACCGACGATTGGCCTGATGATTTGCTTACTGGGGGAGTGTGGAGCATTTTCCCTCATGGGTCAATCGCGGGCTTTGATATTGACGGTGAAAAGGTCTATCAAGTTGCACGCATTTTTCCAGGAGCGACTGCTGATGAATCTGTCACGTATCTTGATTTTATTTCCGCTGGTGAACCAACCGAAGAGTTCACTGCAAAGGTAGATATGCAGATTAAGTTTCTTGAATCAGTTGTGCGGGACGAAGATTATGCGACTGGTCTGAAAATTCAGCGGACAGTCAAGACCGGTGCAAAGAAAGAGTTTATTTTTGGGCGTAATGAGGGTGGCGCACAATATGTTCATGGCTGGTTTGATGCATTGCTTGAAACTCCAGATGATGGATTAGCCGCCCTGTTCGAACGCGGTATCGATGCAGGTCGCTTGGTTCAGTAAAATTAGTGCGTCGCGTTAAGCGCAACAGGATCTGCGAGTAACTGCACAATTGTTTGGCAAAACTGTGCTGCTGGTGCGCCATCAAAAACACGATGATCCCAAGTCAGGCTGAGCGTGAGTCGCTTGATGCTCGATACTGTGCCGCTTGGGTTGAGAACAATGTCGTCGCGCAAGCGTCCAACGCCCAGAATTGCAACATTTGGTGGATTAATGACTGGAGTAAAACCGTCCACTCCAAACATGCCCAGAGCACTCACTGAAAATGTTCCACCTTCGAGGTCTGCCAAAGCCAACGATCCGCTACGAGCGGCACCAGCAAGTCTCTTTGTCTCGACGGCGAGTGCCGCCAGGCTCAGGCTGTCAGTATTCCTGATCACTGGAACCATCAGCCCATCATCAAGTGACACTGCCAAACCAACATTGATGTCGGTAAGTAGTTCAATACCAGCAGTCGTGACCTGAGAATTAGCAATCGGGTGTAAACGCAATGCGCGTGCGGCCGCAGCAATAATGTAATCAGTAAAGCCAGGAACAGAAACATCACCTTCGCGAGATGTGCGGTCAGCCAAGACGGCGTCTAGGTCAGCATCCATGAATAGAGTTAGTTGCGCCATTTCTTGCAACGAGGCGTGCATTCGCTTAGCAATTGTTCCGCGCATTCCGGTCATTCGACGAATTTCTTTGGGTGCACTTGTTTCTAGGTCTTCCATCATGATGCGTCCATCGGGACCAGAGCCAACGATGGTGTTGAGGTCAATACCCTTTTCAATCGCAACACGACGAATATTCGGAGAGATGAGAATGCGTCCGTCGCTTGAGGCAGGAGCCGGAGCCACTGGTGCTTGCGCAGTTGGCGCTGAAACTGGGGCAACTGCCTGTGCTATTGATGCTTGTGGTGTAGATGTTTGAGTCGGAACTGCCTCGCCTTGGGCAAGTAAATAACCAATAACTGCTCCGCATGGATAGGTTTGGCCATCAACACCAACACGATGCAAGAGACCAGTATCAATTGCTTCTACATCGCTTTCCACCTTGTCTGTTTCAATGCGCAGTACCGGCATGCCAGGCGTGATGGGTGCACCATCTTCGGCGAGCCATTCAAGGATGGTTCCCTCCTCCATGGTGAGGCCAAGTTTGGGCATGATGAACTCAAGAGCCATAAGAATCCTTTGTCAGATGTTGATCGGTGGCGTCAAAAATCTTAGCGCGAGCAGCCAAAATCAGCGCATGTTCGACATCTATTAAAATCGGTCCTGTTGATTCAATATGGGCGGTAACCGATGCCTGAGCACTGACTGGTCGCTCTCGTTCACCATCAAAAGCCAACACAGATTGCCCATGAATCGTGATTTTTTCGCACTCGGCTAGAGGTTGCACCTCGGCGATTTCCATTGTTGTGAATGCTCCAGGCGCAAGTGGCACGCGCACACGGCGACCTCCGGCGCCCAGTCGCACAAATACACCACCTGATTCAAAACGCCCAACAGGATGAATGCGGCCAGCGATGCTTGACAATCCAGTACTTGCCGGCGTTGCGACGGCGGCAACGACTGCTCGCACGGTAGTTGGATCCCAAATGGCCCGCGCACCAACAAACATTGCATCAATAAATGCCAAATCAATGAGCGCAATGTCTTCATGGACCACGCCACGATCGTCAATACGAACAACAACTTTCTTGCTGCGATGACCAACTTCGGCAAGTGACACAATGCTTCGGGCAACAAAAGCAGCCGCCGCACCAGCAGATGTGCCATCAATTGCAGACGGGAAAACATTGTTCGTGCCAGTTGAGATGGCAATGAGCGGAGCGTTTGGCCAACCTGTTGCTACATCACGCGATGTTCCGTCTCCGCCAAGAACAATGACCGCTCCAGCCTTTTCGTTCATGAAACGCCTCGCTGCACCAATTGACTCATAGCGAGATCCACTGATTGGCTCGTCGAGCATCTCCACTGGTGCATCAATACCGTCGGCCGCGCGTTGAGCCAAATTGTGCGTGTCTGGAACCAACAGTATTCGTCTGGCCCCACTTTCTGCTGCAGCGACGATGGCACGGCGAACGATACCTATTTTCGTAACATCAGATGTGTGCGTTGCAGGGGTTACAAGTCGTCGAATGTCTTTTCCGGCATTGGGGTTAACAATGATTCCGACTGTTGACACGGAGTATTGCCTCGGGGTTTTAGCTACGTTGCACTAAATTTCGGATACCAGCCTCGATTGAGGCAGCATCAGGAAGATAGTGCTGTTCTAGCGCAGGGCTAAACGGCACGGGAGAAAAAGGTGCTCCAATGCGGGCAACAGGGGCATCAAGATAATCAAATGCGAGTTCGTGTATCTGCGAGGCAATCTCGGCTCCTAAACCGCCAAATTTAACCGCTTCATGGACGACGAGAACCTTGTGTGTCTTACGCGCAGACTCGGTAATGCTGTCCGTGTCGAGAGGTTGCAATGTTCGCGGGTCAATGACCTCGCATTCAATACCGTCTGTGGCAAGTTTTTCAGCCGCAGCAAGGGTCTCATTTGCCATGCGCCCATAAGCAACAACTGTCACGTCCGTTCCGGCGCGCATGATATTGGCTTTGCCGAGTGGAATCTCATAGTTGTCTTCTGGAACATGCGCCGACATTCCTAAAAGGCGCTTGTGCTTGACCATTACCGTTGGGTTGTTCTCGCGTATACAAGCAGTCATAAGACCTTTCATGTCATACGGATTTGAGGGGTACACGACTTTTAATCCTGGAATATGGCACAGGATTGCTTCGAGTGATTGGCTGTGTTGTGCTGCAGCCGACAAACCTCCACCACCGCCTGTCGTAATGGTGAGCGGCATTGTTGCTTCGCCGCCAAACATATATTTCAGTTTTGCTGCTTGATTCACGATCTGATCAAAAGCCACACAAATAAAGTCCATGAACATCAAGTCGACAATGGGTCGCAGTCCAGTGACTGCAGCCCCAATACCAAGTCCAACGATCGCCTGTTCGCTGATTGGGGTGTCAACCACACGGTTGGCGCCAAATTTTGCTTGTAAGCCGAGAAATGTCCCAAAGACACCACCAAATGCACCGATGTCTTCACCCGCGCAGAAGACGTTTTCATCTGCCTCCATTGCTTGTCGTACTGCTTCGTTAAATGCACCCCCATACGTGAGTTTGCGAACATCGCTCATTTTGCTGCTCCCGTCATCGAGGTATACACATCAACCAAGATCTGGTCGGGCGTGGGAAGTGGGCTTTCTTCAGCGAACTTAATCGCGACTTCGATTTCGTTGCGAAGTCCTGCCCAAATTTCATCAACTCGCTCGCGAGTCATCGTGCCATTTTCGATCATTCGATCTTCAAATGTGAAGATTGGATCACGTTCTCTCCATTTGGCAACTTCTTCATCGGGGCGATACTTGAGTCCAAGATTCTGGATGCCGTGATGGTTATAGAAGCGGTATGTCTTGGCTTCGATCAACGATGGACCATCGCCTGCACGGGCACGAGCCACAGCCTCAAGTGTTGCTTCGTGCACGGCAACGACATCCATGCCATCGATGATCACGCCTGGCATTCCGTAGCCAGCAGCACGATCAACAATGTCAGTGATTGCCATGGTTGCACTGCGAGGTGTGAACTCGCCGTATTCGTTGTTCTCGCAGGCAAATACGATTGGAAGGTTCAGGGCGCATGCCATGTTGGCTGCTTCGTGGAAGGCGCCAATATTTGTGGCTCCATCACCAAAGAAGGCAACAGCAACTTGACCGCGGCCACGGTATTTGTTGGCGAATGCCGCTCCGACTGCAATCGGCGAGCCAGCACCGACGATGCCATTGGCGCCGAGCATTCCGAGCGAAAGATCGCTGATATGCATTGATCCACCCTTGCCCTTGCACATGCCAGTCGACTTTCCCATAAGTTCTGCCATCATGCGGTTGAAGTCGCCACCTTTGGCCACGAGATGTCCATGTCCACGATGTGTTGATGTGATGTGGTCGTCATCGTTGAGTGCGCCACAGACGCCTGCAGCAACTGCTTCTTCACCAACGTAGAGGTGAAGAAAGCCCGGGAGTTTGTTTGCCTCTGCTAGACGGCCTGCTGCTTCCTCAAAAACGCGAATGCGTACCATGCGCCGATGCAGGTCAAACTGTACTGGTGGTGATAGATCCATGATTTGATTCTCCTTTTTTCAGAAATTGTTTAGGCATCGAGACCACGCGACCAACGCAATGATCGCCGAAGTAATTCATAGAACGCTGGTCTTTCCCACGAGCAGCGCTCGATGCGTGGGTAATAATCAAGCATCGGGGCCATGTCGTAGTTGCCACGGCAGTGACCGAGTGTGTTGTACAGGATTGAGCCTGCTCCGAGTTCTCGCAGATACATCACCAAATGAGTCGGGTCACAATTATTCCAGTCTGCTTCGGCAAAACCCTTGGCATCACCTTGCCATGTGGTGTGCAAGAGGGGAGTCAGCGATGTCCGATCTGAGTACTCGCATAAATAAAGTTCATCATCAGTATCAAATGACTCGATCCCTGAAACCAACCAGTGTGAATGGTTAGAAATTTCGACGGTATACGGCTGAATCGGGGGGTGGGCAACGAATTGACTTCCCAGCGTTTGGGCCCACAACGGAAATACTCGGGGAGCAACAACACCCTCTGGACCACCGAGCGTCAAGGCTGCGTTCGTTCCGTGAAGGGCAACCCAACGCCCGCCCTGCTCTACCCAAGAACGTATTTCTTGTTGTGCCTTTTCACTTGGTCGAACATCACATGTGTAGGAAACAAGAATTTGTGATGCAACAATACCCGCCGTGTCTTCGTAGTCAGGCTGAACGCGCACTCTAAATTCGTCGTGCTCAGCGAGCAGGGTAAGCAGTTCACGGCGAGCAAAATCAATGTCGTGATATTTGCCCCCCGCTACGAGGGTGACATCAATACGATGCCCCGGACTCTTCGTGCTCACGAGGAATGACTCAGAAGTCGATGCGCTTCAAGAAACCGCCATCAACTGTGACGTTGACGCCGTTGATGTGCTTGGCACGATCACTGCAAAGGAATACCACGGTGTTTGCGACATCACTGACATCGCCGAGTTTTCCGCCTGGATGTCCCTTTTCGGTTGATTCAAAGAAAGGAGGCATCGCTTGTTTGATCATTGCCCAGTCACCGCCTTCAACCATGATTGGTCCTGGCGAGACGACATTGCAGCGGATGCCCTTGGCACCCAGAACTTGGGCTTGCCCGAGAGTCCAGTTAGTGACCGCTGATTTGAATGCACTGTAACTTCCAGATCCCGAAGCGAAGTGTTCGGTGGTGGCGGTAGTTCCGATACTGATTAATGAGCCACCATCTTTGGCCAGTGCTTCACTTGCGGCATCAACGCCATGCACAAGTGCCATCAAGTCGATGTTGAAATTGTTGATCCAAGCATCAAGTTTGCGCGCTGGTTTACCAGACGTGTTGTGAATATAAATGTTGATACCACCGAGTTGCTCCGCAGAAGAGGCAATCCAAGCACGCAATGCTTCTGGGTCTCCAGCGTCAACTGCAGAGCCGACAACCTTGCCCAACTTTGAAAGGTCTTTGACTGCCGTCGCTACTTCTTCGGCGTTACGAGCACAAATCGCAACGGATGCTCCTTCAGCGAGCAATAGTTCGACAATCGCCCGACCTATTCCCTTTGTAGAACCGGTAACGAGTGCCTTTTTACCTTTAAGTCCAAGATCCATACTTCCCCCTTGTAGTTGTTGTTTTCATTTTTTGAACAGATCTGCTTAGTGTTTCGTGTCTTTCCATGGTAGATCTTTGTCAACTCGTGGTTCACCGGGCAAACCAAGTACCCGCTCGCCGATTATGTTGCGCTGAGTTTCGTCCGAACCACCAGCGATGCGATATCCGGGGGCTCCCAAAACATGCTCACCCCATGCATATGTTCCCCAATCATTCGTGTCGGCGATCAACGACGCACCAAGAATTCCGGAAATGACATCCGACATAAAAGTCATTCCGTTTGTCCAGATTAATTTGCCAAGTGAACCCTCAGGTCCGGCGGGAGCACCGGCACGGCGAAGGTCGGCCGAACGACGGCTGACAAATCCCTCGATCCGAAATAGCGTGTAGGCCCGAGCAAGGTCATCTCGAGTGACGGCATCGTTGGTGACGCCCAATGCTCTTGCAGTGGCAATCAGTTGTCGCCATGACCCACCAACTCGTCCACCACCGCCACCGCCACCGTCGGAATGATCTCTCTCAAAACCCAATGTGGTGAGTGCCACTTTCCAACCTTCACCCTCGGGTCCAAGTCGCATGCTGTCTGGAACCCGAACATCATTGAAGAAAACCTCATTGAAAGAGGTGCCACCACTCATCTGTTTGATGGGACGAACTTCAATACCTGGCAGGTTCATCGGAATCATGAATGCCGTCATTCCCTTGTGCTTGGGTGCGTCAACATTGCTCCGCGCGATTAGTTCGCCCCACTCAGAAAATTGCGCTCCAGAGCTCCAAACTTTTTGACCATTGACCACCCATTCGTCACCGTCGCGAACTGCACGACAACCAAGCGACGCTAAGTCGCTTCCTGCACCAGGTTCGGAAAATAATTGACAAGATAATTCCCGAGAAGCAAGAAAATGTCCGACGAATTGTTTTTTTTGCTCAGCAGTTCCGTAGACACCAATCGTGGGGGCGATTAGGCGTGTGGTAACGCTGTGGGTTTCGTGCCCCTGCGGCGTTTCAAAGAGAGACTCGATTCGACCATAGGCACGAGCGTGCTCGCGAGAGAGACCCAAGCCTCCATCTTCTATTGGCCAAGTGATGGCATGGTATCCACGCTCAGCTTTGAGCATTGTCCATTTTTGCAATCGATCCAGTAACGCTTTTTCTTCTTCAAAGGACAATGAGTGAAATACCGAAACAGAGAACTCGCCTTCACCCCAGACCAACTCTTTTTCTTCGTTTCCACTAGAGCGGTAGTTCGCGTTGGCCTCAAGCCAAGCGCGGGCCTCAGATGAGAACTCTTCAATAGATGGGGGGGATGAGTCGGTGGCCACAGAAGTAGCGTAATTGACCAACCGATCAGTATCGGAATCGTGCTCCTGTATGGGTCTCGGGGTTAGCAGCAGCAGTGGAGGGTCATCGGGCAATATTTGGGCGATGACCTCGGGGCGCAAAATGGCCGAAAAACGCTTCGGTCGCCCATCTCACTACGTCGGCAATTCTTTTGCTGGTTTCTTCAGCCACTCTTTTTACCAAATGGTGATGGATGGTGATCTTTTGAGGTTATGAGTTCTGCTGACGTGACATAGCCCACTGACGGGCATCGCTTGATGCCGCCCAGCGGATTGCATTACCCAAAATCTGGCGAAAAATCGGATCAGAATATGTCTCGGGTCCATCCCCAAATTGCAGGTATGCGAGTGGCGCATTTTTTGCGTTTTTTATCCAGGCAACAAGATTGCTTCCCGCAGGGTGTGACCAGCCTCTGTTGCTGTTGCGTTGTCCACGAATTGCAAGGTCGGCAGAGAAAAATCGGGATGCATCATCTGTTGGGAAAGTTGTTCTCATCAACGGCACTACGTCGTCTTCAAAAACTGGAAAACAGTACAATTCGTCGGTGAGAGTGAATGACGGTGCAATTGCACGACAAATTGGGTGGTGAGGCTCAAGAACTTCGATTGTGTGCTCTACGTCAAACACATAGCCAGAGTCCGGGTATTGAACATTTCGTAATTGAGCTGGTTGATAGTGAAAACGGCCGCCCACGAGTTCGGCGAAGTCATCCCACGCCGGCCAACTCGCAACTGAGTGGTGCATGAAAACCAAACCCGTGCCAGCCTCTTGTAGTTCAAGAAATACTTCTTGCTGAAGTTTTGTTGGAGACGGCAGTGTTACTGGTGGGTCGCCGCCCGTGAAATGTAAACCTGGCATGTCGTAAAAAACAACAACATCATGCCCAACCGTTGGGGTGGTCGCCTTAGACCAGCGAATGCCACCTAAGTGGTCAAAAATTTCAAAGAAAGGTTCTGCAACGAATGGATGTCCGCCAGTGACGACCTGAACATTGATGGTCGAACTGTCGACTTGGCTCACGTTGGCGAGGCTGATGGGGTGGGTGCACTTGGAACACGATGGTTCGTCACTTGCGGGCCTCCAACCCAACCACACAACTGGGGGTCGCATTCAAGGATCTCGCCCTCAATATGCCTGCCCCCCAAAGTAAAAAGTCCCCATCTGCCTTCCGAGGAGACACGGATATTGCCTGTTCCATCCTGCTCATAAAGGGCTCCTGAAAATGGATGAATGATCCCGTGCATCACAGACTCCCAAAATTGTTGTCGCCAATGTAGTCACCAAGCATTTGATGGAGCCAACGTACTTTTGATTCTTGATAGTTAGCGAGGGTTATTCCAGGCTTGAAAGTTGTCTCTAGTCCTAACTGAACTTTGCTCATGTTGAAAACATCTTGATCAAATACTTTTGCCAACATGCCTAGTTCTGGGGCCTGTGTCCATGATTGTGTCGCACTAAGCGCCGTGATTTTTGCAGGTGCGGGCTTGTCTCCTTTAAAAGGGGACATGAACAGAACTTCCATGATTGCCGAACGATGATCATCACCGTTTGGTCGGAAGCGATAAACAATTCGGTTGAATGCACCCCATGGATGAAAATTTGGAAACAGCGTATAGTCGATGCTGTCCATCATTTCTGCGTCACTCATCTGGTCGACATGGTCACCGACTATTGGCCTCCAGCGTTCACGACCTGATGCGGCTCCGACGGCACGGGCTGTTGTTCCGGCAGGAACGGAAATTGGATTGTCTTGATCGACTCGAACATCAAGCATTGAGCGCAACATGTCATCTTCGCTGACTTCGTACCAGAGCAAGGGACTTGGTGTGAGGCCGGCAGTTATGACGCGCGAGAAATTATCCCAGACATCAATTTGAGAGTTGGTGTCGCCGAGATATGGCAAGATCTGCGGATGGGTTGCGTTGACATGGTACGCCTCACAGAAGGCCTCTTGGGCAACTTTCCAATTGGCATGAATTATTTTTGTGACATGTGCTTCGACGTAACGGTCTTGCATTTTCCACACTTCAAAGTGTTCTGCTAAGCCCTTGATGTAATCACTAAAGGGTGCTGCTTGGGGATCTGGGTTTATAAAAACAAAACCTGCCCAAACCCCGACGGCGCACTCCGGCAAATGAAAGTCATCATCTTTACGCTCGGTTACATGAGGGAAATCCCATTGAGCCGGAACGTCTTTGAGTTCGCCTTCAAGAGTCCAGGCGAATCCATGGAAAGGACAACGGAATTCTGAACAGTTACCGTCAAAATCTTTGAGTTGTCGTCCACGGTGTAGGCATGCGTTCGGATATGCCTTGATGGTCCCTTCGGGAGTTCGCGTGATGATAAAAGACATATTCGTGATTTCGTAGATGGTGTAGTCACCTGAATTTGGAATATGTTCTTCACGACAGGCAAATTGCCAGACTCTCTTCCAGAGGCGAGTTTTTTCAAGCTCATGCCATTCTCGGGAGGTGTACCTATCTGTTGGTATGTCAGAGTCGCCAAGAAATTTTGGTGACTCTCGGCGCAAGACCTCTGGCACTGGATGCGTGTCGGCATCTAGGAGTTCTTGGTATGTGACTCCAGGCGATCGGGCTGGGCGCGGTTCAACGACGGTCATTGTTCCATTATTGACCTTCTGGTTACTTATGTCCATTATCCAGGCGCTTGTAAACCATGATTGGAGTCCAATTTCTGGCTTTTGGCGTAATGACCTATTCTTTGAGGAAGGGAGGGGATGTTGATGTTGACATTTGCGAATATTTTTGAGGCCTATGCAGATGAGTTGCCGGCGGTAACTGCGATTGTCCAGGGCGATACCGAAGTCACGTGGGCTCAGTTTGATGACCAGGCAGGACGACTTGCATCCTTATTCAAGGCAAATGGGATTGGCTTTGATTCCAAAATCGGGATGTTCATGTACAACTGTCCCGAGTACTTGACCACTCAATATGCAGGATTCAAGTTGCGGGCCGTGCCGGTCAATGTGAACTATCGATATCTCGATGACGAGTTGCTGTATTTGCTGGATAACGCAGACTGTGAAGCGATTGTCTTTCACTCCAGTCTCGGAGATCGCATTGCACGGGTGCGAGACCGTCTACCCAAACTTAAGTTGATCATCGAAGTTCTTGACGGTCCCTCGGCCAACATTTCTGGTGCACTCTCTTGGCAGCAGGTGCAAACAGACCATCAGCCAGTGTCGCGACAGGTTCGGGCTCGGGATGATGTTTATATGCTTTATACGGGTGGTACCACTGGAATGCCCAAGGGTGTGATGTATTCATTGGGAATTTTCACGGAAGGCTTTTTGGCTTTCTACTCGACGCCGATGGGGCGAGCACCGTTCACGTCGGTAGAAGAAATCGTACAAACCGCCAAAGGCATGCAGGCCGTGGGTGGGCAAGGAGTGGCGATGCCATGTTGTCCATTGATGCATGGAACTGGTGTTTGGCTAGGGGCGTTGTTGCCGCATCTAATGGCGGGCAAAGTCGTTCTCTCAGAGAGCCGCTCGTTTGATGCCCATGAGATGTTTCAGACCGTCGAAAAAAATGCAGTATCAACACTTGTCATTGTTGGAGATGCTTTTGCGCGACCGATGGTACAAGCGTTGCGAGAACGGGCTTCCACAGGAACCCCCTATGACACTTCATCAGTGACCACCATTATTTCGTCAGGCGCAATGTTCTCCGCTGAAACAAAGCAGGGAATTTTTGAGTACATGCCAACAACAATGGTGATGGACGTTCTGGGGTCGAGTGAGGGTGGAATGGCCCAGACAATTGCCACCAAAGACAACATCAGCAACACAGCGAAGTTTGGCGCCATGCCCAACATGAAAGTGTTTGCACCTGACGACACAGAAGTTGTTCCCGGCTCTGGGGTGCAGGGAATTGTCGGAGTCAGCGGGGATGGCGTACCGCGCGGCTATTACAAAGATCCAGGAAAATCTGACAAAACATTTCGTGAAATCAACGGGGTGCGCTACAGCTTTCCAGGCGACATGGCCACGGTTGAAGCAGATGGAAGCGTCACGCTGCTGGGCCGAGGATCTAACTGCATTAACACTGCGGGAGAAAAGGTATTCCCCGAAGAAGTAGAAGAAGCCGTCAAAACACATCCAGCAATTGCTGATTGTCTGATTTTTGGTATTCCCGACGAACGTTTCGGTCAGCGCGTAGTTGGAGTTGCTTCGCTGGCTTCTGGCGTTACTTCTGCGCCGACATCAGATGACGTAGTGGTTTTTACAAAAACCAAATTGTCAAGTTTCAAAGTTCCACGACAGATTGTCTTTGTAGATCTGACACCGCGGGCGCCTAATGGCAAAGCAGACTATGCGACGGCTAGGAAATTGTTTGAAGAAGATATTTCTTAGGGGGGCAATGACAACGACAGAACCAGCAATCGGAAGTGCTCGTAGCCACGGTCCAAGTGTGCAAGACCTGCATGCTGCAGAAACCCGCACGGTTCCTCCTGCGTTACTTGATCATTCTTATGTTGCCCAAGGGATGTCGGATGTACCGAAAATACGCTACACATCCCCGCAATATGCGGCGCTTGAAAATGAATATATGTGGACCTGTACTTGGCAGATGGCGTGCACTGTTGATGAAGTATTAGAGGCTGGTGACCATGTCGTTTACGATGTCGCCGATCAGTCGGTGATTGTCACGCGAACAAAGTCCGGAGAACTAAAGGCGTTCTACAACTCGTGTCTTCATCGTGGAACAAAACTGCGCGTAGATGACGGAAGGGTGGCTTCGTTTCGCTGTCCATTTCATGGCTGGAAATGGGATCTTGACGGGAATCTAATGGAGCTTCCAGCAGAGTGGGATTTTCCGCACGTTTGGCAACAACCCAGTTCGTGCTTGCCCCAAGCCCAAGTTGCCGTGTGGGGTGGATTTGTTTTCGTGAACCTCGATCCTGATGCGGAGTCGTTCGAAAAAGTCGCGAACAAAATGATTGAGCATTTCAAGGGCAGTTTTGGAATCGAGAATCGTTACAAAGCATTTCATGCCGTAAAAGAAGTTCCTGCGAACTGGAAGGTTTGTATGGAGGCCTTTGGAGAGGGCTATCACGTAATTGCCACCCATCCGCAAATTGTCGAATTCGCTGGCGATGCAAATAGTGAGTACTCAATCTGGCCTGATGAACCGTATGTCACACGATTCGTCAATGGCTTTGGCATCCAAAGTCCTCATTTGGCTCCCATCAGCGAGCAACAAGTGGCCGACGCATACTTTGCATTTTCGGCGCGGTCAGCGCGCGGTGCCGTAGAGGTACCAGAAGGTCAAACCGCCCGCCAGGTAGTTGCCGAGGCCTTTCGGTCGGCTCTGCAGCCACTACTTGGCATTGATCTCGGGGATGTTTCAGATACCGAAATACTTGATGCTCATCTTTACCATTTGTATCCGGCGTTTGCCCCGTGGGCTGGCGTTGGGCAATCCCTGACATATCGTTGGCGCCCAGGCCCAACCCCCGACACGTGTTACATGGATGTTTTGCGTATGATGCCCGTTCCAGATGGCCAAGAACGTCCAGCTCCTGCGCCCATTCAGCGATTACGCCTTGAGCAATCATGGAAAGAAGCCGAAGGCATGGGCGGACTTGCAGATGTTTTTGAACAAGACATGGCAAATCTGCCAAGAGTGCAACTCGGTCTGAAAGTTCGGACACCTCACAGCAAGCAAGGTGTCAGTTTTGGCAATTACCAAGAGGCGCGACTGCGGATGGCACAACGCTTGACTGACGATCTCATTCTTGCGGGTCTGAAGCGCGATGGTCGGGCACGGAGTGAGGTCGAGCCTTTCCTAATTCCAGAAGGCTGAGACATGTTGTCAGAAAGTTGGGCCACGCTCTGGGAAAAACTTGCGGAGTCACAACCGGACCATGTTGCCGTGGTTGTCGGAGACACGCACATTAAGTGGAGTGAACTAAATGATCGTGCCTCGCGATTAGCCGGGGCTTTGACCTCTGCAGGTGTTGGGGAGGGAGACAAGATCGGACAATTGCTTTTCAACTGCCCTGAATACCTTGAGTCAGCATTTGCTACTTTCAAAGTGCGTGCCAGCACGGTGAACGTGAATTATCGCTATAAGGCCGCAGAAATTGCTCATGTTCTCGGTGATTCTGGTGCGACGGTTTTGATCTATCACTCGGCATTTAGAGGTGTTGTCACCCAAGTTGCCCAAATGTTGCCTGCTCTTGAACTGTTGATCGAAGTAGACAGCGATGACGACATCAAAGAATCACAAGTTTTGGGGGCCGTACCTTATGAAACGGCGATCAGCGCCAACGAACCAATGGGTCCAATCGTACGGGCTGGCACTGATTCGCTCCTGCTCTATACGGGCGGTACGACGGGTCTACCAAAAGGAGTTGTGTGGAGTCACACAGGTCTTTTCGGGGCGCTTGCATTCACTGGGTATGCGTCAATGGGGATCGCTCTTCCAACATCATCGGCCGAGGTTGCATCGGTTGCAAAAGAACTCAATACATCAGGGCGCAGTCCCGTCAATATGACTGCGCCCCCACTGATGCATGGAACGGCGATGTTTTTGGCATTTTCAACATTTGTAATGGGTGGCACAGTCGTACTGCTTGGTGGTCGAAAATTTGATGCAGCAGAATTACTACGCCTTGTGCAGCGGGAAAAAGTAACGCAAGTATCAATCGTTGGCGATGCTTTTGCCAGGCCAATCGTGCAAGAGCTAGAACGCGCTGAGGCGGTTGGAACTCCGTACGACATCACGAGTCTTGGTCGCATCGTGTCAACAGGAGCCACCTTGTCAGCAGACATGAAGCGAGCACTGATGCAACGCGCTCGCAACGCCGTGGTGTTGGACATGATTGGAGCGTCAGAGGGCGGTCCTTTTGCGGTATCTATGACGATGCCTGGACAAGATCCAGGGGCAACGGCGCACTTCATGGCGACACCATTGACGGTCTTATTTGACGAGACAACATGGGAAAAGATTGCTTTTGGCAGTGATCGATCTGGAGTCTTGGCGGCATCGGGTCCGATGCCAGACGGATATTTCAATGACGAGAAAAAGACTGCCGAAACTTTTCGAACAATTGACGGCGTGCGGTACACGGTGCCGGGTGACTACGCAAAGATTGATGCAGACGGCACGGTTCACTTGCTTGGGCGCGGATCAGTGTGCATCAACACCGGGGGAGAGAAGGTGTACCCAGAAGAGGTGGAGGTTGCCGCCCGAGCTCATGCCCAAATCGTGGATTGCATCGCAGTTGGCATTGCAGATGAACGCTTCGGTGAAATAGTCACGCTTGTGGTCTCGCAAACATCAGGGTCCAATCTTAAAGATAAAGACGTGATTGAACATGTCAAGTCACAGATCGCGGTCTACAAGGCTCCCCGTTATGTGGTGTTTGTAGATCAGGTGTATCGAAGCCCGTCAGGCAAAGCAGATTATCGATGGGCCAAAGAGACTGTTCTTGCTGCGCGCATTCAGCAGCGCTAGTCAAACTTGGCGCTGGCCTTCATGTCTGAGCCATAAACCGGAGCAGATTTGCTGATCAGATGCTTGCGACTCACTGCAGACTTAAGACCAAAGCCACCGAGCATTTCTCGCATGTTGTGATAGTTCTGATGATCAAAATGTGCATTGAGGGTGGCTTCGTCTTCCCATAATTCATAGACCTGAATAAGGTCTGCTTCGCATGGGTCTGCGGCGAAGCAGTAAACCAAACATCCTGGCTCATCATCGCGTGTTGCCTTTTGAATTGGTCCTGCAGCCGCGACTGCCGCGTCTCTTTTGGCTGGATCACTGATGCGGATTGCGGCTTCGATAGCGATAAGACTCATTGTTCCCCCGATTGTTTAACTGTTAGATCCCAACGTCTAAACATTAGGTCAAAATAGGGCTCTGGTTTCCTAGTGGACCGCCCTTCGCAATCGATGGCGCGATGTCGTAGTGTTTAAGTGGGGAGAAAAACGACACACAGCCCCAAGGTATAGAGCAGGCAATCGGGGGACAATATGTTCGCAGCATTAATAACTGGCAAAGGCATAGTTGAGATGGTTGAATTTGCTGAACCTGTTCCAGCACCAAAAGGTGTCGTCGTTGATATTTCGTTTTGTGGGATCTGTGGCACAGATATTCATGCCTATCAATCGGGTAAGCCATACCACCCTGCGATATGTGGACATGAGTGGGCAGGCGTGGTGTCGGCCAAAGGCGCAGAAGTAAAATCTTTTACGGAAGGTGACCGCGTAATTGTCGCGACCGCTCCTGCTTGCGGATCATGTGAGGCATGTCGTGCTGGACAGGCGGATCGATGCCAAGTGGCTTTTTTGTCGATGATCGGACGAGATCCATTGGCGCCAGCCCATGGTGGTTTCGCTCCGCGTATTCCGGTTGCAGCTGCGCGAATTGTAAAAACAAACAAGAGGTTGACTGAGGAGCAGGCCTCAATGGTTGAGCCCACGACAGTTGCATTCCATGCTGTTCGTCGGAGCGGAATCCATCTTGGAGATATTGCCGTGATTCAAGGTGCAGGTCCGATTGGTTTGGGAACAATGCAATGGGTGAAAGCAGCAGGGGCGGGGGTCGTGATAGTCGTTGAACCAAACGAACAGCGGCGTTCGTTGGCAATTGAACTCGGAGCACATCATGCAGTTGCGCCTGGAGATCCGGCGGATCAATTAGTGAAGCAACTGAGCCATGGTCTGGGCGCAGACATTGTGTATGAGTGTGTTGGTCGTCCTTTTGCAGTGCAGGCGGCTGTTGATTTGGCGCGGCGTGGTGGCTCAATGTGCTTGATCGGTCTTGCGGATCAAGATGCAGCAATTACCCCGGGTTCGTGGTTGATCAAAGAAATCACCGTTACATCGGCTTTGGCTTATATGCATGAAGAATTCGAGATGGCAATGGGAATGATTGCAGACGGTCGGTTCAGAACAGAGCCGATGCATTCATCAACGATTGGCCTCGACGGACTTGATGCCGCGCTAAGTGACCTCGCAAGTGGAACCTCAACGCAAACAAAAATTTTGGTGGATCCGCGCCAGTAGTTCGCTCAAGCTTTTTCTCGAATTCCGGCTTCGCGCAAAAGCGCTGGGTCCTGCTGGTGAAACCGACCGTTGCCGCCGATGACTGTTTGACCCGAGTCGACAACCAGCGTGTGACCCGTAATGTAGCGGGCCTCGTCGCTGGCCAAATAAAGAGCGGCGTTGGCAATATCAATTGGCAGTCCCGCGATGCCAAGGGGAGATGTTGAAGCAATGTGTTGCATGGTTATATCAAGCGTGGCGGGGTCGCCTGACATGACTGCAGATGTCATTGCTGTTGCCGTGTTGCCAGGCGAAATGGCGTTAACGCGTACATGATGCTGTGCCAATTCTGATGCCACGGATTTTGTGAGTCCGATAACTGCGTGTTTACACGCCGTATAGCAGTGAGGTCCAAGACCACCCAAAATACCAGCGGTGCTGGATGTGGAGAGAATGACGCCAGTCTTGCGTGGCACCATCACGCGTGATGCATGTTTCATGCCCAGAAAAATTCCGCGCATCAAAATAGCAACTGTTTTGTCCCATTGGTCTGAATTGGTCTCGGCGATGCGACCGACTACTCCGACGATGCCTGCATTATTGAACATGATGTCAAGATGACCAAACTCACTCACCGCAAGATCAATGGCGCGCGCAACATCATCTTCTGACGTAACATCAGTGTGTACAAAGCGTGTATCTTGCCCGAGTTCTTTGGCGAGGGCAGCACCTGGCAGGTCTTGAACATCGGCGATGATGACCTTGGCGCCCTCTTGGACAAAGCGACGCACCGTTCCTTCTCCGATACCACTTGCCGCACCGGTGATGACTGCGACGCGACCCTCTAAACGTCCTGGACTAGGCATTGTTCCCTCTCTTAAAAAGTGCTCCGCATCGTTGATGCTCTGTAATTCCTAAACTAATCCGCGAGGGTCCCGTTGACTAAATGCGGGGTGACGGATGAAAGCGGTTTGGCACAAAAGCAGGTGTGACGCGCTCTTTGTTCTCCCAGTCCTGGGTGAGTTTGCGGTGAGCAATTCGCCAATCACCCTCGCGACACTCAAAGTGATCAAAGTATCGCCCGCCGAAGCGTTCAAAAAACTCCCCATCATCGTCACGACAGCGATGAAGCGCCATGATCGGCGTTTCTACGTCGGCTGATGTGGGGGAATTGAATTCAATGATCGAGTCTCCAATAAGGTGTGTCGTGGCGATCGCGTAGTCCCGCATTTTGGCCGTGGCGTTTCTTGCGAAATCACTTCCAAGTCCGACGAATGATCCGTAGTCCCCGGTGCCGTCAACATGAAAAACCGATGCCACGAGTGCAGCATCGCAACGGTCAATGCCGCGGCAGTAGTCGAGCAGGCAACGACGGATCGCCCTTTCGGCGGCGATGGCTTGGTCGGGCGAAAGTGGCCCGTTGATGTGAAAGGAAGTGGTCATAGGGAAGCAACTTAGCCCAAGTTTTTACGGGGCTAGCCAAAATCAACCCTCAAATGAGTTTTTGGCAGACCCTGCGAACTACTGTAGAAATCGTCTGGGAAAAGTTGTTGATGGGAAAATAAGGGGGAGACAATGGCACAGGTACCAGTGACCGAAGGTGTATTCACATGGCCGTCTCAAGCACCCCAACTCATCGGGGCACGATGCGTGAAATGCGATAACCACATGTTTCCTGGCCAATCAGGTTGTCCGCGATGCACGGGCGATACAACAGAAGAAGTCTTGTTGAGTCGCCGCGGAACGTTGTGGACCTGGACGATTCAAGGATTTCCACCCAAAGCACCCCCGTATGCAGGCGATGTTGATGTAAAGACATTTGAAGCCTTTGGCGTGGGATACGTTGAATTGCCGGGCCAAGTCAAGGTAGAGACTCGACTCACCGTGGCAGATCCAGAAAAACTAAAAATCGGAATGGAAATGGAAATGGTGATAATTCCCTTAACCACTGACGCCGACGGCAATGAAGTCGTCACGTTTGCGTTTGCGCCGGTGGTGTGACTGATTGTTGACTTTAAATCGAACAGATTGATGTCTAAACGAAGAAGCAAGAAATAAAATAAACAGAGGAGAAGCAAAATGAGCATTGAAGTAGCCATCGT
>SXGU01306993.1_pt1 | contig 55774 bp, 45 predicted proteins | sample 3174531 | NCBI WGS metagenome assembly SXGU01 (sample SAMN11356863, study PRJNA531348) | freshwater metagenome | isolation source: freshwater sample F1-140 | place: China: Fuxian Lake, Yuxi | collected 2017-12-25 | reverse complement strand
AGTTTTCGGCCAACGTCGAGCAGCGCCTCGGCCAGCTCCCGCCCAAGCCGGGCAGGCCCAAGCTCCTCACCGATGCCAAATCGCTGCAGGCGGCTATCGCAGGCAAGGCAGATCCGGCTTTGGTCGCGAACTCCGCGCGTCGCCTGGGGCAGGCGCTGCTGCAGGCCTACCCCGTGCCGCTCGCGCCCGAGGGTCCGCCGGACCTCGGCAGGGCCGCGGCGCTCTACCAGGAAAACTGTGCGAGCTGCCACGGCGCGCGCGGCGATGGCCGCGGGCCGCAAGCGGCGGGCCTGAACCCGCCGCCGATCGACTTTACGGATCGCTCGCGGGCACGCGAGCGCAGCCTGTTCGGGCTCTATCAGGTCATCGAGCAGGGCCTTGAAGGCACGTCGATGGAGTCCTTTGCCGCATTGCCGGCGGAGGACCGCTGGGCGCTCGCGTTCTATATCGGCCGCTTCGCCTACTCGGACGCCGAAGCTGCTCGGGGCGAGCAACTCTGGTCCTCGAAGGAGACGGTGCGCGAGCGTGTCCCTGACCTGACGACGCTGGTGGGGCAGACCCCGGCGCAGCTGGAGCAAGACCTGGGCCAGGCGAACGGAACTGCGACCGTCGCCTATCTGCGCGCCCATCCCGAGGCGCTGGCTGGACGGACTGACGGTTCGCTTACGCTGGCGAAGGACCGCCTGGAACAGGCATACGCGGCCTATGCGCGCGGCGATCGAGGCGCGGCGAGGGATCTTGCCCTGTCGGCCTATCTTGACGGCTTCGAGCCGGTGGAGCCTCTGCTTGCGGCCCGTGATGCCGGTCTCATGCACGAGATCGAAACGGCCATGGCCGAGCTGCGCGCGGCTATCGGCCGCGACGCACCAGCCGAGGACGTGCGGGCCCGCGTCGACGCGCTGCGATCGTTGTTCACTCGCGCCGAGGCGCAGCTCAGTCCGGAGAGCGCCAGCGCGACCTCAAGCTTCCTCGGTGCCTTCACGGTCCTGCTCCGCGAGGGTCTCGAAGCGCTGCTGATCGTCATCGCGATGATCGCCTTCCTGCGCAAGGCCGAACGCCAGGACGTGATGGGATACGTCCATGGCGGTTGGATCGCCGCCCTGCTGGCGGGTGTCGCGACCTGGGCCGCGGCGACTTACCTGATCGGCATCAGCGGGGCGAGCCGCGAGCTGACCGAGGGGTTCGGGGCCCTGTTTGCAGCGGCGGTGCTGATTTCGGTCGGCATCTGGAGGCACGGGAAGGCCCAGGCGGGCGCGTGGCAGCGCTACATCGCCGAGCGTCTGTCGAAGGCGCTTTCGAAGAGGTCGGCCTGGTTCCTGTTCGGCCTGACGTTCGTGGTCGTCTACCGCGAGGTGTTCGAAACCATCCTGTTCTACGCCACGCTCTGGAGCCAGGGCAATGGCGGGGCGGTCGCGGCCGGCGCTGCGGCGGCGACCGTGGTGCTGACCATCATCGCGGTACTGATGCTTCGCTTCAGCAAGACCCTGCCCATCTCGCAGTTCTTCACCTACAGCTCGGCGCTGATCGCCGTCCTGGCGGTCGTGCTTGCCGGCAAGGGCGTCGGAGCGCTGCAGGAAGCGGGGATCATCGACGTGAACCCCCTCGCCGGCATTCCGCGGATCGATTGGGTGGGCCTCACGCCAACGGTTCAGTCGGTCCTGGCTCAACTTGCGGTGCTCGCGATCATCGGTTTCGGTTTCTGGTACAACCGCAGGGCAGCGACGCGGATGGCGCAAGCCGCGCCGCGCTAGCGAGCGTGAGCTGAACTCTCGCAGGAGCATGACAAGCCGCTCGTCAGATCGCCGGAAAAGGAACCTTGGGCATGGTGCAAGACGGTTCAGCCCAGCCGGTCGACCTCGCGGTCGAGCGTCGCCGCATCCGCATCCGGGGCGCGCTCGCATTGGCGCTTTGCGTACTCCTGCTCGGCTTCGGAGTACATTGGCTGCCGCGTTGGCTATCGTTTCCGGTGGATCTCGCGGATCGGCTGGCGTTTGCATTTAGAGCCAATCTCTTCATTTTGATTTGGCTCCTTGTTGCCGTCGGGATTGTTTCGACGATCCGGCGCTATTCAGCCGAGGACAATGCCGGCTCAGCGTTCTCCCCACCCAGCGCACGGCTCGCCATCCCGGCCGCCTTTCTCCAGAACACGCTCGAGCAGGTCGTTATCACGATGTCGGCTTTCCTGGCCTTGGCCACGGTCGAGGGAGAGGCGGCGCTGGCCTACATCCTTGCGTCGCTTCCGTTATTCGCGCTCGGTCGGATCACTTTCCTGCGCGGCTACCCCGGAGGTGCCGGCGCCAGAGCCTTTGGCATGGTGACGACCGCCCTGCCTAGCCTGGGTGCCTTTACCTGGACGGCCTACGACATTGTCGGCCAGCTTCTCGCCTCTTGGTGATCTGGCCGCCACCGGTTGCTCCCTTCCACACAGCCAGGGAGGCCATGTCCGGGCCCTGGGAGCAGAAGCAGTCCGCCTTTGCCTCCCAAAGTCAGAGCAGATGCCGGCGCCGATTGATGACTTGCTCGGGGTGGCTGGTGGAGCCTCTGCATCGGTCGGAACGGCTGCAACAGAGGGGAGGGGGCTGTGGCCTGACTGAGCCATCTGGACGTCGATGGTCGGCGCGCCGGGCTCATTCAGGAGACAAGTCCATGATCAAGACGATCCCCCTCAACAAGCTCGTTCAGTCGCCCCGCAATGTCCGCCGGCATGGCGATGCTGCCGCCGATGCCGAGCTCAAGGCCAGCATCGCCGCGCACGGTTTGTTGCAGAACCTGATCGTGCGGCCCGCCGCCAAGGGCAGGTTCGAAGTCGAGGCCGGCGAACGCCGCCGCCGCGCGATGCTTGCCCTTGTCGACGACAAGGTCCTGCCGCGCGGGCATGAGGTCACCTGCCTGGTCCTCGAGAATGACGACAGTGCCGTCGAAACCAGCCTCGCCGAGAATTTCCACCGCCTGGCGATGAACCCCGCCGACGAGGCGCAGGCGTTCGCGTCACTAGTCGAGAGTGGCGCGTCCATCGAGGACGTCGCTCGCCGGTTCGGGCTCACCGTGCGCTTCGTCGAGGGCCGCCTGCGTCTCGCACAGCTGGCGCCTGTCGTCTTCGAAGCGCTCGCCGCCGGCGAGATCACGCTCGACATCGCCAAAGCCTTCGGCGCCACCTCAAACCAGGAGATCCAGGCCCGCGTCTTCGAACAGGCTTCCTCGGGCTACTACGCGCCGAGCCCCGACAGCATTCGCCGGATGGTGCTCTCGGGCACCGTGCGGGGCAGCGATCCGCGCGCCCGGCTCGTCGGCCGCGATGCCTATGTTGCGGCCGGCGGCCGCATCGAACGTGAGCTGTTCGACGATGACGACAGCGAGTCCTGGGTCGATGTGGCGCTTCTCGAAAGTCTCGCCCAGGCTCGGATGGAAGAGCAGGCCAAGGCGATTGCCGCCGAGCAGGGCCTCGCCTGGGTCCGGCCAACGCTCGATTCCTACGCGAGCCACGACCTCGTCGACGGACTGGTCCGGCTTCCCGCGGAACCGGCGCCGCTGACCGAGGCCGAACTCGCCCGCCTGGAGGCACTTGACGCATCCTGGGACGAGCACGCGGCGATCGTCGAGGACGAGGATAGCGCGGAGGAAGCCGTGGCCGCGGCCGAAGCCGCGATCGAAGCGATCGAGCGCGAGTGCCAGGAGCTTCGCAACCGCCCGCCCGTGCTCGCGCCCGAGCTCAAGGCCGAGGCCGGCATGATCCTCACGCTCTCGCGCGACGGCACGCCGGTGCTCCAGCCGGTCTTCTATGGCGAACGCCATGTCGTCGCCGGAGCAGAGGATGAAGGGATCGAGATCGTTCCGGCTGACGCAGGGGAAGGCAGGCGCCGTTCGGCTCTGTCAAAGCGGCTCGTCGACGAGCTCGCCATGCAGCGCCGCGACATCCTCTCGCTGCACATCGCGTCCGACCCCGGCCTGGCGCTCGACCTGCTGGTCTTCTCGCTCGCCGATGCCGACACGCACGACTGGCGTTCGCGGGCGACGACGACCTTGCGCGGCGGGGTGCCGGCCGGGCCCATCGTCGGCTTCGAAGCCAAGGATGCCCCGGCGAGCGCGGCTCTGGCCGAACTCAAGGCCGGGCTCGACGAGAGCTGGCGGGCCGGCGAGGACGTGTCGGCGCGGTTCGACCATTTCCGGGCGCTGTCCGATGAATCCCGCGCCGCCTGGCTTGGCTTCGTCGTCGCGCGCACGCTCGAGGCCAGCCTCAACATGGCTGGCGAGAGGCGGATCGCATTCCAGGACCATCTCGGCTGTCTCATCGGCATCGACACGGCCCAATGGTGGCGGCCGACCGCGGCCAACTACTTCGACCGGGTGTCGAAGCAGGTGATCCTCGATGCCTTCGCCGACGTCGGCGGCGCGGAGCTTTCCTCCCGTTTCGCATCGGTCAAGAAAGCCGACCTCGCGATGAGCGCCGAGCGCGTTTTCGCCGGAACCTACATCACCGAGGTCGAAGTCCGCGAGCGCGCGCTCGCCTGGGTGCCCGATGTCATGCGCTTCGCGAGCCCTCTGCCGCCCGAGCCCGAACAGGAATCCTCGCCCGAGAACGAGGCCGATGGCGCGCCCGCCGACGGTTTGAGCGACGGGCAGGAGGACCCGCGCGAGCTGGCTGCCTGACCTCCTCCTGACAGGCATGCCGCTCGTTCCGGTGAAGCGGTCCCCTGCCTCCGGGCAGGGGCCGCTTCCTTTCTGGGCAGAGAGCGGAGCGGGCTTTGCGGCATGCGGCCTCGCGTGGCGATCACGCCGCGGGCCGGATCAGGAGACCCATCATGGCCTTTCGCAAGACCGAGCGCGCCGGGCAGTCGCCCGCTGCGCGCATCACCCAGGAAATCGTTGCGCGGCTCGAAGCCGGCACCAGACCGTGGATCAAGCCCTGGCGCGGCGTAGCCGTCTGGCGTCCATTGCGCGCCTGCGGCACGCCTTATCGCGGCATGAACGTGTTCTGGCTGTGGATGGTCGCCGACATCTGCGGCTACACCTCGCCGTTCTGGATGACCTACAACCAGGCGCAGAAGCTCGGGGGTCAGGTGCGCAAGGGCGAGAAGTCCACCATCGCCATCTTCTACAAGAGCTACACCAAGGAAGTTGAAGCCGGCGAGCCCGGCGAAACCGCCGAGGAATCCCGGCGCGTCCTCAAGGCCTATCCGGTGTTCAACGCCGACCAGGTCGACGGCCTTCCTGAACGCTTCCATCCCGCCGCGGCGCTGGAGCTGGTCGAGCCTGCCGGGAGGGAGCAGGAGCTTGACGCTTTCTTCGCCCGCATTCCGGCCGTGCTTCGCCACCAGGGCGACGAAGCCTATTACGAGCCGATCGCGGACCGCATCACCATGCCGCCTGCGCAGCTCTTTGGCGGCTTCGACCATTATTATGCGACGCTCGCGCACGAGCTGTCGCACTGGACCGGCCATGCCAGCCGCCTCGACCGCGATCTCAAGAACCGGTTCGGCACCGCGGCCTACGCCGCCGAAGAGCTGGTCGCCGAGCTCTCGAGCGCGATGCTCGGCGCCGAGCTGGGCCTGCCGGTCGCCCATCTCGACAACCACGCAAGCTACATCGACCACTGGCTCAAGCTGCTGCGCGATGACGACCGCGCCATCCTGACCGCGGCCGCCAAGGCGGAGGAAGCTTCCTCGTTGCTGCTCAAGCTCGGTGGACGTGAGCTTGCCGACGCGATCGACGATGCGAGCGCTGCCGCGATGGCGGCCTGAGGAGGGTGTTATGGGCCGATCGGTCAGTTACCCTTCGGGGAGCCTTGTCGCCTTCACCGTGCTCGAGGTCGAGAACGAGAACGACTGGGATTTCGAGTACGAATGGCTCCGGGATGACGTCGTCGAGCGGGCGATGCGCCTCTTTCCCTCGCTGCAGCCGCAGGACGGCTGGCGCGGCCGCGAGGACCGGATCCTCGGTCGCAACGCCTTCGCCGACTTCGGCACCTCGATCTACTGCGGCCTCGTCGCGATCTGGATGGTCGAGCGCGACGACGGCTCGTACTGGCACGCCGACTCCCGCACAGCGTGCTCTCCCAGGTCGCGGCGCTGGCTTGCACAAATTGCGCCAAGGTTCGACGCCGAGTTCGGCGACTTTGACTGCCTCGGGCACATGTCGAACGGCGAGGGCATCTATCGCAAGCGCGCTGCCTGAGCTTCCCGACAGCTTCGCGGCAGACGCCTCCATCCTCCTCCTGAACTGGTCCAGCGGGCTCGCCGCTTGCGGCCCGTGCGCTTTGGCGAGAGAGGCCCTGGGCCAGCCGGCGGCCCCCGCAACCCGGCTTCGGCGGGCCCGTGTTGGCGCGGCCTTCGGCCAGCGCCTGCCCGCGCCAGCCCGCCGAAGCGGGTTTCCCTTGCGGTGCGGGGCGCCGCCTTCGCGCTGGCCCTGACGGGCTCTCGCTGGCGCAGTCCGCGATGGCGGCGCCGGCGTCACGCCAGTCAGGAGGAAACGCTCATGCACACGTCATTCGCCGACCAGCTCGCCGGCCTCGATCTCGCCGGCTTCTCGATCGGTCCAGCTCCCGTATCGAGCACCGACTTTCCCGAACGCGAGGCCGTGGTCCAGACGCTCGACGCGATCTGGTCGGATCTCTTTGCGCTGTTCGCCGGCACCGCCCTGGAAGCCGATGCCGAGGATCTCGGCTGGGCCTTCGTGAACCTCTTCCACCGCTCCGCAGCCCGCAAGGCGACGGCGCTCGACCGGGCGACCGACGAGGTGCGCGCGCTCCTCGCCACGGCCGACGGGTCCGAGGTGCACACCCACGAACTTGAGAACCAAGTCGAACGCGCACAATGCGCCGAAGGCGCGATGCTGGCGCTCGAGGAGATGCGCGAGGTCGCTGCGGCGCTCTACCTCAACGAGTTCGGCAGCTCATGGAAACCCGTATCGAGCTCGCGCTTCAACCATGGCGCGATGCTCACCTCCGCGCTCGTCGAAGGGCGCGACTTTCTGCGCGCCCGCGCCGAGGCGAAACGCCGCGCCGCGATGCCCGAAGGCACTCCGGTCATCTTCGCCGGCGGGCGTACACGTCATGCGACGGACGAGGAGGCGCTCACCTTCGCCAACAATATCTGGGCAACGCTCGACAAGGTCCGCGACCGGGTGCCCGACATGGTGCTGGTCCACGGCGGCGACACCAAGGGCGCCGACCGCCTGGCGTCGTCCTGGGCCGAGCGCCGGGAGGTGCCGCAGGTCACCTTTTCGCTCGACATGCGGCTTGGCGCCCGCGCGGGTTTCAAGCGCAATGAGCGCATGCTCTCGCTCGATCCGCGCTACGTCGTCGCCTTTCCCGGCAACGGCGTCCTTGAACGCCTGGTGATCGAGGCCAAGGCGCGCCGGATCACTGTCGTCGACCGGCGCGGCCCCCTTGGCACCAGCCCCAAGGCCCCGGCAAACGGCAGCGAATGATCGCTGCACGCGTTCGCGCCAGCGCCCTTCCGGCGCTGGCGTTTCGCTCCTTAGAGGGGAGATGGCCCTTGTGCGGCGGGCCGGGCGGAGACACCGTCCGGCCACTCGTCATGGGCTGGGGACGGTCGACCGGACCTAGTCACAAGCGGCCGCAGGGTGCGTCCAATGGGATATGCAGGCGTACCCCACTGTCCGCCGCGATCAGGCCCCGACCGGCGCCCCGCCGAGATGCCTAGCTGACTGGCCGTCATCACCCCCTCCGGAGGGGGCGACGACCGCTCACAGGAGATTGGCAAAAGAGGTGCGTCCTGTCGGACGATCGCCGCCCGGAATCCCCACCGTCTCCAGCCCATGCCGAAAAGCCGCGACCGCGGCCCGTGTCCGGAGAGGGGAGACCGCGCCTGCGGCAGCCGGCGCGGGAACCGACCCCCGCGCCCCTTGCAGCACAGGGAGAATTGTCATGACCGATATCCAGGCGGCAATGGTCGACTTCGCCGCTCGCCAGGCCGAGCGCGCAGCGCAGGCGGACACCCGATTGCAGCACCTCAAGCAGGCGCTCATTCCGCAGCTCCAGCAGGCGGGGATTGCCTCCGTCGAGTTACGCTTCGACGGCTACGGGGACAGCGGTGCGATCGAGGAGATCGAGTGCCGCGACGCTGCGGGAGAGGTGCTCGCTTGTCCCGAAATGTTCGTCGCCATAGTTCCTGACGGCGATGCCGCGGCGGCGGGTGAGGCCAAACCGGAAACCCTCAACGGCGCGCTTGAATCGCTCGGCTATCTCGCGCTCGAGCGTCACCATCCGGGCTGGGAAATCAACGACGGCGCCAGCGGAGCGTTGATGATCGATGTCGGGACCGCAACCTTCACGCTCGAATGCAGCCTGCGGTACACCGGCTACGAAGAACACTCGACCGAGCTCTAGGAGAAGGCAAATGGCGCATTGCTATTATCACGCCTTGTCCTCGGTTCGGAAATGGGGCGGCGCCGTCGACGACTACCTGCCGCTCCACCAGTGGTTCGACCAGTCAAAAGCCATCCTCGCAGATCCCCGGCGCCGCGCGCTGCGGCATCACGCCGAGGGCATTTTCATGCTCGAATCCCTGTTCGGCGCGACCATCGTGAATGCCGACGGCCGTACTGTTCCGGTCCGTCTGGTCGGCGAGCAGCACGTTCGTGAGGACCTCGGCTTCATTCCCTCGTTTGCGGACTGGGCGCGGCTCATCGCGCCAGAGGCCTAGATGCTGCGAGGCAACCCCCTCGACGAGCACGCAAGGGGCGCGGCGGGGAACGCGGGTGCTGCTGGCGATGAAGTTCTCGTCCGGTCCCGCGCTGGGGACGAACAGCCGGTCCGCATCGCAATCTGAACCGGCTCCGCCGCTGGGGAGGGGAACGGCGGAGGCGAGCCCGATGGCAGCGGGTTGGGTCTGGCTCCTCCCGATCGTCCAGGCACCATTCCGGCTCTTCGCGAACCTTCCCTTGAATCGGCTCCTGGCCGCCGCAACCCGAAACAGGTCCGGCCGTGTTGCCGGGCTTGCGCCCGGCTGCCCGCACCACCCGAACCGGTTTCAGGTTCCCCGTCCGGCGCATGGGCGCCTCCCGGTGCGACAGCCCGGTGGCCGCTTCTTCCCTTGGTTCGCAGCCGGGATGGACCCGGACCTGCGGATCAGGAGAAGAACCATGACCAATCTCGTTATCCTCGTCGGCCGCATCGCCCGCGATCCCGAATCCCGCACCACCCAGGGCGGAACCACCGTCACCTCGATCTCTGTCGTGACCGACCGGCCGGCCCGCAAGGACGGCAAGACCTACAAGGACGAGAACGGCTACACCGCCAAGGACAGCGAGTTCCATCGCGTCACCTGCTTCAACGGGCTCGGCCAGAACGTCGCCAAGTACTGCACCAAGGGCCAGCTGGTGACGGTCGAGGGCCGCATCCACTACACCTCGTGGGAGGACAAGGACGGGTTCAAGCGCTACGGCTGCGAGATCATCGCCGACAAGGTCGACTTCCTCTCGAAAGGCCGTTCGGGCAGCAACGAGGGCGCGCCCGACATCGACGAGGACTGAGGCCAGCCCCTCCACGACAAGGCCCCGGCGGCACGCGCCGTCGGGGCCTTTTCTTTGTGCTTGGGTCAAATGCGGCGGCGCGGGGCATCGAGCCCGCGCGCCGCCGCGGCAGGGTTCAGGCGGGGGCGAGACGCTTCAGCGTCTCGTCGATCCCGAGCGTCATCGACTGGCGGATCAGCTGCCTGAGTGCGCCCGGCTCGAGCGTCTCGGCGCCGCACTCGATGAGGAGCCTGCCGAGCTCGGTTGCCGCTTCTTCGCGGAGCCTCGCTTCTCTCGCATCGAGCTCCTCGCGCTGCTCGCGCAGCTTCCTGAGCGCATCCCGAGCGCTCGGTTTGGACCTGGCCATTCGCATGTTCCTTTCGCTGGCCGTTGGTCCCCTCCGAGCCGGAATCTGCCATCACGAAGGCGTGTAGGAAAACGGTTTTTGTGGGCAAGGCGGGGCCAACCCGCAGATGTTGGAGAGGTCTCTCTCGCGAGTAGTCCGAGGGTGATGCGGCCGACAAGCCGCGTCAAGGACGACGGGGCCCCACCATTTTGCCGCAGCAGGGATGAATCCCTGCTCCGACAAAATCGTTGCCCCCATCGCCGCTTCCGCGGCCGCGTGTTCCACGCGGTCCCTGACCCGGCCCGCCGCCCGCCTCCGCGTGAGCTCCTGATGCGACGCATCGAACATCAGGAGGATAGCCATGCATGTTTCATCGAACGCCGATCTTGGAGGTTTGAATGCCGAGCGCGCGGCCTTCATGGCCGCGCTGGATCAGGCCCATGCCCGGTCCTTTCACAGCTACTTCACGCAGTACGTTCTGCTCGACGAGGATGCCGGCTACGTCGCGGTCGACGAAGGCGATTACAACGCAATGCCCAAGGCGCTGCTGGACCGCGTCATCGAGCCCGTGCCGAGCAAGCTGAGCGACGAATTCTGATCCGGTCACGCACGGAGGAAGCCCGCCCGGGCTTCCTCCTTTCTTTTTGCTCGGTTCCCTAATCCAGGCTGTTCGAGGGCGCTCTATCGAAGGAGCTTTCCCCCGTTCGGCCGTGGGAATTCGGCTGACTTGAGCGTTCCAGCCTGTCGGGCATTTCGAGCAGCTTCAGGGCCGCTGCCGAGATTGCCTCGGACTCGCTTGGGAAGGCTTCGGCGGAACTGACGGCGATCCCGTCTGAATAGGTGATCGTCGCCTGGAAGCCATTGCCCTTGGGGGTCGCCGACAAGGTTACGCTGGACATTCGCGTGCTCCCGGTGGTCGGTTTCCTGCCCGCAGATTATGTCCTCGCGGCTGGCTTGCCCAGCCTCAAACCGCCAGATCCGCGCTCGCGACCGGCGCGCTCGGCGGCCACCGGTAAGAGCTTCAAATCCGTTCCATTCGGGCCAGGCGCGTTTCCCGGAATCGCCATCCGAAGTTGGGGACAGGGGGCACACCCTACGCGACGGGTCGCAGGCGAAAATCATGGAATGACAGTAATTTAGCTGGCAGTATCGCACGTGGCAGCTTCTCAATCGAATTCGATTGGGGCCAATTCTCAAATCGGATTGGAATGATGGGGCGCTCCGCGTTGCGGAAATCCGGCATTTCAGATGTTCTTGACATGTTCTCGGATTTGACCTAGCGAGGAAGGGCCTTTCGCCGCGCGATACCGGGCTCCGCATTCGAGGAGTCCGTGAATGTCACGGCCGATTTCTCTCCAAGTCCATGTGTCGAACGACCTTGCCCTGCGCGTGCGTGCCGCTGCGCGGCGACGGGAAATCAGCGTCAGCGAGTGGATCCGCTCGCTGCTTGCCCAAGCCTGCGACGACGACGATTACGTCTCGCGGCTCGAGCATTCGGTCGAGCGCATAGCCCGTCATTCGGTCTTCATGATGGTGGGCATCGATGCGCTTCTGGCCGGGCACCCCGACCACGCGCTGCGCGAGCGCGCGCACCACGCCTACGCCCGCAAATGTCGCGAGCTCGGCCTTGTCGCCGGCACCGACGAGGGAGGCGCGGCATGAAACGCAACCTCGTCAACTTCACCCGCGGCAGCCAGCTCCTCGGCCACTTCAGCTTCATGTTCGCTGCCGGCCTCAAGGGCCCGCTGATCGTCGCCGCCATCGTGATTGCGTGGACCTCATGGTGGACCCTCTCGGGGCAGCTGTCCGATCATGAGATGTACCTTGTCGGCATGCGTATCTATGCCGCGGTCTACGGCTTCATGGAGTTCGATCCCGAGAAGCGGATCGCGCTCGAGACCGCGTTCGGCGGGACCATCCAGCTGCCGATCGCCGTGCTCGGCAGCTTCCCGCCGGTGGTGCGGGCATGGGACCATATGCTTGCCCTTCTGGGCGACGCGCTGGTCCGGTCGGCGCTGCTGCTGGTGCCCGCGTTCGCGCTCTTCTATTGGTTCGCGGCACGCTTCGGCAGCCGCTCGAAGGAACGCAAGCACGAGCGCGGCGCGCTGCTTGTCACGCTGCCCGAGCTGGTCGATGAACTGCGCATCCACAACCAGCGCGAGCGCACCCGGGAGCTAAGCGAGGCGCTCGGCTGGAAGTGGCGTCTGTGCAGCCCGCGCGAGCTCGCGTCCGCCTTTCCCTACCAGCCATCGCACCTGGCGACCGTCGTCTATCCCTGGCGGCTCGAGCAGAGCCACGCGATGCTCATCGGCACCACCGGCATGGGCAAGACCGTGGCCATGTCGGACATGATCGCCGAGGCCCGGGCAAAGGGCCAGCGCTGCGTCATCTTCGATCTCACCGGCGCGTTCATCGAGCACTTCCACGACGGCCGCCGCGACACCATCCTCAACCCGCTCGACGCTCGGTGCCCCGCGTGGAGCCTGTTCGACGAATGCCGCAGCGAGGGTGAATTCTGGGCGGCCGCCGAGGCCCTGGTGCCGCACGATGGCGGCGGCGAAGCGCAGTTCTGGGTGATCGCCGCGAGGGCATTGTTCGTTGAATTCTGCCTCAAGCTCGTTGCCGAAGGCCGCGCCACGAACGACGCGCTCGCGCGCGAGCTCATGACCGCCGACCTCTCGCGGGTTCATGCCATGATGCGCGGCACGATCGCCGATCCGCTGACCGCTCCGGAAGCCGCCCGGATGGCGGAATCGATCCGCGCCGTGTTCAACGTCAACGCCAAGGCGCTCAAGCTCCTGCCCAGCTCGGGCCCGCGCTTCTCGCTGCGCCAATGGGTCGAGGAAGACGACGGCAGAGGTTCGGTGGTGTTCATTTCGACGCGCTACGTCGACATGAGCGTGTGCGCGCAGTTGCTCACACTCTGGCTCGACACCGCGATGAACACGCTGATGACGACCGCGCGCACGCAGGACCTCAAATGCTGGTTCTTCATCGACGAGCTCGGCGCGCTGCATCGCCTGCCGGCGCTCGAGAAAGGGCTCCAGACCGCGCGCAATTTCGGCGGAGCGATCGTCCTGGGGCTGCATGCCTACGCCAAGCTCAAGGAGGTCTACGGCGAGAACATGGCGATGACCCTGTCGTCGCTCGCGCGGACCAAGCTGATCCTCGGCACGGCCGATAGGGAGACCGCCACCTGGTGCTCGGACTTCATCGGTCACCGGCAGGTGCGCGACATGGAGGAGGCCTATACCTACGGCTACAACAATGCCCGCGATGCGGTCAGCCTGACCCCGCGCAAGCACATCGAGCCGCTGCTGCTGCCCGACCAGCTGATGAACCTGCCGCGGCTGTCAGGGTACATCAAGTTCCCCGACGGCTTCCCCGCCGCACCCGTCAAGCTGAAGCCGGTGAGCCGCCCACGCGTCGCCGAGACCTTCATCGGCCGGGCCAGCGATCGGCCGTCGGCAGGAGCGCTCCCGCGGGAGGCGCCGCCCCTTCGACCGGCCGCCCAAGCGGCCTCGGAGAGCACCGAACATCCGTCGCCCAACGATGACGGCGCGGGCAAGCCGGTGGTCCCCAAGCAGGGCGTACTGGCACTCGAGCCGCGCGACGTGACCGAGAAGTCGAGGAGCGAAATGGCGCCCGCGCAGGACCCACCCTCGCACCTGAGGGTCGACATCGGGGCGCCCTCTGCGACGGGGGCACACGACCGGCATGCGGCCGATGTTCCCGCCCAGGCGAACCCCGCTCCACCTCGCTTCACGCTTCCTACGGACGCCGTACTTCGCGCGGGCACATCGTCTGCCGGGAACGACCCCGCGCGCGATGCGCAGGAGCCCGGCCGGCCCGATGCTCCTGTCGTGAAGGATCCCGCAAGCCGGCCCCAGAATGCCGATAGGCCGGTCGGGCGGCCGACCGACGCCGCTGCCCGGAAGCTGATGCTCGAGGACGGCATGCCCGAGCGCGACGCCCCGCCGCGCGAGGAACCCGATCTCGGCGACCTGGAGCTCTGACGATGGTAGGAGGCGCTGCCCGGTGGGGGTCGGGACCATGCTCTCGGTAGCCAATGTCCGCACGGCCGGCGGCGCCGCGAATTACTTCGCCGCCGACAATTACTACACGCGGGCCGATGCCGATCGCTCCGGCGAATGGCTTGGAAAGGGCGCCCAGACGCTCGGCCTCGAGGGCCGCATCGAGGCCCGGCAGTTCGAGGCCGTGCTCAAGGGCCTGCTGCCGGACGGAAGCCGTGTCGGGAGCGACAACCGCGTGCACCGCGCCGGCACGGATCTCACTTACTCGATGCCCAAGAGCTGGTCGCTGCTCGCGCTTGTGGGCGGGGATCGGCGCATCCTCGACGCCTATTCTGCCGCGGTGAAGGAGACGCTGGCCTGGGCCGAAAAGAACCTCGCCGAGACCCGGATGGAGGTGCGCGGGAAGGAGCGGGTGGTCGCGACCGGCAACCTCGTAATCGGCCTGTTCCAGCACGACACCAACCGGAACCAGGAGCCCAATGCGCACATCCACGCCGTCGTCGCCAACGTGACGCAAGGGCCGGACGGCAAATGGCGGGCGCTCAGGAACGACAAGCTCTGGGAGCACAACACGCTGCTCAATGCGATGACCATGGCGCGCTTTCGCCTGTCCGTCGAAAAGCTCGGCTACGAGGTCGGGGAGTTCGGCAAGCACGGCAATTTCGAGGCCGTGGGCGTTCCTAAATCCATCCGAGACGCCTTCAGCACCCGCCGTGCCGAGATCCTCGAAGCTGTTGCGAAGATGGACCATCGGGGACCCGGCGTGCTCGATGCCGCGACACTGATGACGCGAGCGGAAAAGGCGAGGGTCGAGGACCGCGATGCGCTCGCGCGCCAGTGGAAGGAGGCTGCGGCCAAGCTCGGGTTCGACCCTGCGGCGGTGATTGCCAGGGCCAACGCGCGGGCGGTCCAGGACCTCGGGAACGTGCCCGGCTTGGGCGAGACCGTCCGCTCGCTTGTGGAGCGCGGGCGCTCCCTCGCCGTCTCCTTTGCCGAGCGTCTGGGGCTGCGGGAGGGCGACCCGCTCGTCCCTTCGCACATGGGCAAGCGGACAACAGAGCAGATCGCCGCAGTGCACGCCGTTGCCTCAGCCGTTCGTCACCTAGGCGAGCGCGAGGCGGCATTTCCGCACGCCGAGATCTATCGAACGGCGCTTGGATTCGCCTTGCCCACCTCGATGCCCGAGATCGAGCACCGCGTGGACCAGCTGCTGCGCCAGGGCCACCTGCTCAGGGGCAAAGGGGCTGACCGCGAACTGGTGACGACGCGCGATGCGATCGGCCTTGAGCAGCGCATCATCGCGAGCGTCGAAAGCGGCCGGGGAACCGCTCCTGCCATCGTGCCGTCCGAGGTTGCCGGCGAGCGGCTGCAGGCGCTCTCCCAGCTCAAATACGGGATGACACTCAATCCCGGGCAGGAAAATGCAGGCCGCCTGCTGCTCGGCTCCCACAACCGCATCGTGGCGATCCAAGGCATCGCCGGCGCCGGCAAGAGCACGGTCCTCAAGCCGGTCGCCGACATCCTGCGCGAGGAGGGTCGGACGGTGGTGGGCCTGGCCGTGCAGAACACGCTCGTGCAGATGCTCGAGCGCGAGACCGGCATCCCGTCGATGACGGTCACGCGCTTCCTGCGGCGGCATCGCGACCTCCTCGAGGGCGGTGATCCGGCGCAGCTTGCCGAAGCCCGGGCTGCCATGCGCGGCACCGTCGTGCTGCTCGACGAGGCCTCGATGGTCGGCAATGCCGACAAGGAAAAGCTCGTCCGGCTCGCCAATCTGCTCGAGCTCGATCGGTTTGCCAGCATCGGCGATCGCAAGCAGCTGGGCGCCGTCGATGCGGGCAAGCCGTTCGACGTGATGCAGCAGGCGGGGGTCGAGACCGCGGTCATGAACATCAATGTCCGCGCGCGGGAGCAGGCGCTTCGCCGGGCGCAATACGCGGCCCAGGGCGGGCAGATCGACGAGGCGCTTCGGCACTTGGGCAAGCATGTCGTGGAGGTGGCTGAGGGAGCCGCCGTCGAGGCCGCTGCCGCCTGGCTGTCGCTGTCGCCGGACGAGCGCGAGCGCACGTCGATCTATGCCTCCGGCCGGGCATTGCGGAGCCAGGTCAATGACGCGGTGCAGTCAGGCCTCCGCGCCAACGGGGAGCTCGGGGCGGTGGGCACGAGGGTGGACACCCTCTCCCGCGTCAATGTCACGCGCGAGGAGCTGCGCTATGCCCGCACTTATGCCCCGGGAATGGTAGTCGAGATCGACCGGCGCCAGCGCGGGCAGAAATTGCTCAAGGGCCAGTACCGGGTCGTGGACACCGACGCCGTCCGTGAGCGGGTGACGCTCGAGAACGAACGCGGCCGGCGCTTCGAGTTTCGTCCCGGGCAGCTGCGCCCGCAAGGCGAGCAGGACCCGCTCCGGCTGTTCGAGGTCCGCCCGCTCGACATTCACGTCGGCGACCGAATCCGCTGGACCGAAACCGACCACAAGCGCGGACTGCTCAATGCCGACCAGGCGCGCATCGTCGCGATGGACGACCGGCGGGTCACGGTGAAGACCTCGCTCGGGGCCGAGCACCACCTTTCGCGGGGCGATCCGATGCTCGAACGGCTCGACCTCGCCTACGCGCTCAACGCGCACATGGCTCAGGGATTGACGTCCGATCGCGGCATTGCGGTGATGGACAGCCGCGAGCGCAATCTCTCGAACCAGCAGACGTTCCTGGTGACGATTACGCGGCTGCGCGACGGCCTCACCCTCTTCGTCGACAATGCCGGCAAGCTGGAGGCGGCCGTCGAGCGCAATCCCGGCATGAAGCGATCGGCCCTGGAGACCGTGGATCTCCTTCGGGACGCCGCCGCCAGGGGCCAGGCGAAAGAGAGGTCGCCGCTACCGGAGCGCGAGCCGCCCGAGCGCGATCGGTCGCTGACCAAGCCGTTCGAAATCGGAATCTGAGGCTCTTCTCGCCGGCCGATCAGTTCATTCGATCAATCGGCGGTGCGTGCCCGCCCGTTGCGGAAAGCTGCGCAATGCGGGCGGCGATAGCCTGCCAGGTACGGACACCCTCGGCATCGCCTTCCAGGACGAGCGCGCCGATCTGCTCGGCGGCGTGGAGCGCAGCGCCTTAGCCGTGGGTCTGCAGCACCCGATTGGCGCAGGCCCAGAGCTCCCATTCGCTCAGCATCAGCGGAAATAGCCGACCAGCCCCACGAGGAAGGCAATGACGCCGTAGGCGACGAGGCCCCCGGCCAGGAGATACTCGATCCTAACCCTGCTTTGTCGCGGCCGCGGTGTGCCGGCGGGCCACACCTGCTCGCAGGCGACCCCGTTGAACCCGGCGCGCTGTCCCACGACCTCGACCTCCTGGCCGACCAGCCGGTGCGCTCGCCCTCCGGCGTCGAGCTCCCATGTGCCGCCGCCGTCGGCCCTAAGGACCAGGCCCACTCTTCCCCGTTCGAGACGGCCGCGCAGGTGCAGGTCGGCGTTCATCTGCAGTCAGGGCCTTTCCAGTAGCGATCCCAACGCAGGACCGTGCGGGTGCGGATCATGGCGCACGACAGGTCCGTGCCTGTTGGTAACCGACACCAGGCTGCTGTCCTGTTCCCCCTGCCGAACCTTCGGAGCGGCACGTCATCCTGGGACCGGCGACGGCAACGTGGCCCGTCGAATTGCGTCCGCGGGCGCCGCCAAGCAGGCCAACGAGCGCGTCTCGGGCTTCAATTGGCGAGGCGTCGGGACAGGGCTGGTTGGTTCGGCAGGTGCCGTCCATCTCGCGCGCCGCAATACCGGAGAGCCGGACGTGCGGCCCCTCCGCGCACCAGATGGGTCCATCCCCGTCCCACACATGCGTCGGCGTGCATGTGAAGGTCTGTCCGGCGGCAACGATCGAAACGGCAAGGAACGTCAGCATGGAACGGCGGGCTTACTGCAGCGCGCGCCCAAACCAAAGCACCCGCCCGACAATGTTGATGCTGCGGCGTTCGAGACCCCGCCAGCTCGGATAGGCCGGGTTGTCGCTCACCACCGAAATCCGGCGGCCCTGCGGCTCGATCGCGATCCGCTTCACGTTGAGCGCGTCGTCCATGCGCAGGACATAGATGCCATCGCGCAGCCGCCCTTGGCCGTCGGCGAGGTCGACCATGACTTCGTCCCCGTCGTGCAGGGTCGGCTCCATCGAGTCCCCATGCACGCCGATGATGGAAAGGCTCGACGCCTTGCTGGCGGTCAGCCGGCGGAGCCACTTCTCATCGAAGCCAAACTGGGAGCATTTGGATTCCATCTCGGCCAGCGCCCCATGACCGGCGGAAGCCTCGACGCTGAGCACGGGCACGTGGACCAGCTCGACAACCGGCCCCGAGCGGCGGTCGGGAGCCCCAAGGACCTTCTCGTCCACACCGAAGAACCGGGCAAGCACTGCGCGATCCTGCTCGTCCAGGCTCCGCGGGCTGCCGCGCCGGATGTACTGCTGGATATAGGCCGCATTGCGCCCGAGGAGGCGGGAAACGGAGGAGTAATTGTACCCTCGTTGCTGAATCAGCTCGTCCAGGGCTTTGCGTGCTTCGTCCATCGCCGACGTCCCATTGAGTGTGTCTAGGAAAACCAATCCTAGACTCTAGGATGCCTTCCTAATAGGAACATAACGAGAACGCAAGAGCGATGCGAGTCGGGTGCGATGGAGCTTCTGGAGCAGGTCGAGAGCTATTTGGCGCGGTCCAGGGTCCCGCCGAGCACGTTTGGGAGGATGGCTATAGGTGACCCAAGGTTCGTTGAGGACCTGCGGTCGGGACGGCGACCAAGGTTGAACACACGGAAGCGTGTCTATGCCTACCTCGCGGTCTGCGGCGCGCGGCGGATCGATATTGAAGTTCAAAGCGACTTGATACCATCAGAATTCGAGATCGTCGAAAGCCGCGAACGGATCAGGTAGAACTCGCCGGGACGCGAAAAGCCCTATTATGGGCTTACCCGAGACATGGGGTTGCAGGAGGCCCTTGCAGACCTTGAAGCTGCAGCCGGTCGTGATCATGTCGTCGAGGAGGAAAATCCGTTCGATGTCTGCCGGGATCGCGCTCGGCAGCACCTCCAGCGTAGCTTCCAGTGCATCTGGTTCGCGTCGATCGGCGCTTTCGTGCATCGCCAGTCGGTCGGCCGTCGTGCGCAGAACGTCTGCGGCACGCGCAGGCGCACCGATCGCACGCGCCACCGCCAGCATGCGTGGGTCGAAGTCCGGGTGATCCGGCGTTTTCGACGACGGGATTGGCACGAAGAGCGAGGTCGCCAGCGCTTCAGGAGTGAGGCTGGACCGAATTGCCGCTGCCACATCCCGAATGGCTTTGAGCTTGTGGGGCCATTGCGGCGTGCCCCTGGCCACACTCGGCCGTTTCTTAAGGTTGAGGATCAGTTGGTTCGTCGCGCTGTAGCGCCAGCCCTCACGCGGCGTATATTCGCCGAAAAACGCACATTGATCATCCGCCTCGAGGTGCCAGTGGTCCGGCCGCTCCAGGTCGCCGATGATCCTAAGCCGCCCCGACCAGCTCACGTCGGACGTCGGCATAGCTGTGCACGCGAATGGCTCCCTCCTGCTCGAAACGCGCCGGCCAGGTAAGATCGCCGCGCTCGAAGCAGCTGTTCATGATGAAGAGCTTGCGCTTTTGCCGGAGCGCCTCGCGTGCCTGGACCAGCGTGCCCGACGTTTCGCCAGCTTCGACGATGACGGTCGCTTCGGTGAGCGCCGCCATTGTCTTATTCCGCTCCGGAAAGAAAAAGCGGTTCGTCCGGGGGTTCTGAGCTTCATATCGCTCGACCGGCACCTGACTGATCAGCAGATAATCGCGTGCGATACGCTCCTGCAGCGCAGCATTCGATTTTGGATAGACTTGGCCGAGCGGCGTTCCAATGACGGCAATCGTCTGTCCGCCCGCTTCGAGCGCAGCTTCATGGGCTGCGGTGTCGATGCCTTCGGCAAGCCCCGAGACGACAGTGTAGCCATCTTCCACGAGTTTGCGGGCGAGATGACGCGCCCGTTGCACTGCCTCGTCCGATGGCTTGCGCGTGCCGACCACCGCTACGGCCGGCGTCGAGGCAAGCGCCCAATTGCCCTGGAAGTAAAAGAGTTCCAAAGGGTGTGTCGCATCGCGCAGTCGCTCCGGGTATTCAGTTTCACCGTGGACGCGGATGTCAAAACGGCCAGTACGGCGGCGCAGCTTGGCCAGTACGCGCGCAGCGACGGCACGGGCCTCCTCCGCTGGGACCAAATCGGATGGACGCATGCCCGGGCGGTCGCGAAAACGCTCGGCGATCGACTTGAAGCTGGCATTATGCTCGGACCACAGCGCCTCATAGGCGCCAAGCTCGAGTGCAGCGTCGAGCGGAGCCGCGATCGGCCCTTCTGCGCTGCGGATGCTCCAAAACGTCTGTTGCTGCACTTCACTCTCGATTCATCGGCCAATAGGACGCATGCCGGCGCTGCGGTCAATCATTTCCGCAGGCGCGCGTGGTCGCTCATCAATAGAACATATACGGAACATACTCAAGTTGCCGCCTAGTTCCGACGGCAATCCGCGGCCACGCGGCCATCCGGCCGACGGTATGGCCCGCTAAATCGCCACCAGAATTTTCACGACCTCCTCGCCAAGATGACGCCGAATGCGCAAATCATCGACGAGAACGGCATCCACCGCGCCGAATACCGGTACGCCGGGTGCGATGGGCGAGTGAATGTCGATACGGAGCGAATTGCCGCCCTTCTTTGATAGGATCAGCGGCGCCGCCGCGCCGGCCTCGCCAAAGTGGCGCTCGATGACATAGTCGCCTGGCGCCTGCCGTTCGAGATCGGCCGCGAGAATCCCGAGCGAACGGGCAGCCCGGCCGGGATCGAACGGCGCGGCACCCCCATAAAGCACATGCCGCAGCAATTGCGCGCCGACGAAGCGGTCGAGCAACGCGTGATCGAGCTTGTTTTTAAAGGATCGGAGGCAACGGTAACAGGATGAATCGCACTGCTCGGGACAATGTTCGAGCAGTTGGAGCGCCAGTTCGAACAGTTCGTGCGCACGCGGTGCCAGTTGCGGGGAGAAACCGGCGCCGCCGGCAAGCGTGTCGTAGAGGAAAACCTCGACAAGCGAACCGGCCGCGCCATGCTCGTTCAGAGCCGGCCGATACTCGGCGAGAATCTCGCCTGCCTCGATCTCGAGGAGAAAGCTCGCCGCCTTGGCGAGCGCCTCGCAAGCCGTGCGCATCGCCGAGACCGTCTCTGAATGCGCGGGCGGCAGCCGGAACGGCGCCTCGAGGCGCAAAGCGAACAGTGCGATGTCGGTCGGGAAATCGGTGCCGAGCACGATCCCGCGGGACGAGAAGCCGGGACACGGCGGGTCATTGTCGTTGGGGTATGGCAACGGGTGCGGCTGGCTCAAATTCACCTCGGGAGCAACCGAGGACTCGATCCGCCCGCAGCGCGTGCAGTAATCATAGCCTTCACCGTCCGGACCTGAGTTAGACACCAGCAGATGCTGGCGTGTCGCGAGGCCGCGCAATTGGGGCGTGATCGGTGCACCCAACTGGGTGCCGTCGGTCGTCATCACGAGCTTCGCGCGGGTCGCGTAAGCAGTCTCGTTCGGCTCGTCCGGGACTGAGGGCGCGGGCGCCTTCCACAGATGCGCGAAGCCCGGTGGGCGGAACCAGGGCTTGGCTGGGCCAAAGCTATTGGGCGTGTGACACGCTTCGCAGGTCAGCCGTTCCCCGCGCTTGGCCGGATCGTAGAACCCTTCCGTCTTGGCGTGACCGCAGCGCTCGCACTCATAGTAGAGGCGCCTGCGCGCCCAAGCGACGCGGCGGTCGTCAGGAAATGGCGAGTAGATCGCCTTCGACGTGTATTGCTTGCCCTTGATCCAGATCTGCTTGTTGGGCGCATATTGCGAGAGGGCGATGTTGAGACCCTGGCTCGGCGCGAACTCCATTTCGGCTCGGTAGCCGGTGGAATTCTGACTGAACACGTAGAATGGCGCGACGTCGGTGGGGAAGGCGTAGCGCGGCAGCACCCCCCAATAGAGCAGTCGGTCGAGGAAGTTGTCGGCGGCCGCGTCGATCCCGCCATCATTGTCGGGTTCGGGATCGGCATCGGGTGCCGGTTCGTCGTCCGAGGATGAAGCCTCGGTCTGCGTGGCCATCCAGGCTGGCGCATCGGCGACCTCGCCCTCTGCCGGATCGGAGGGCAGCGTGGCATCGTGCTGGCCCTCGAGCGCCATGTCGACCGCGGCTAACAGGTCGACTACGAAATGGTCGAGCAAAGCGTTGCGGTCGGCCTCGCTCAGTTCGGCAGGCAGCCACCGGGTGATTGCCGCGCGGAGCTCCACTTCGTTCGCGTTTAGCCAGACCTGCAGGTCGGCGCGGTTGAGCGGTCCCGTGCCGACGAAGTCGCCGACGGTGCCCAACACCGAAAAGAGATTGGCGAGGCCCGGATCGGCGAGGTTGAGCGTCGGGAGTTTCGCCTCGTGGTAGCGCTGGAGCAGGAAGGCGCGAATGTGCCGGCGCGCGATGTCGGGGTTTTCGAGCGTGAGCCGAGGATCGACCACCTGGCCGCGGATCATTTCCTGCGGTCGCGTGAAATAATGATCGTCGTGGCTGTCGGCGCTGCCGAACGCGACCACCGTTGCCACCGCATTGCCCCGGCGGCCGGCGCGGCCGGCGCGCTGCTGATAGTTGGCGCGTCCCGGCGGCATGTTGCGCAGCGCCACCCCCGAGAGGTCGCCGATGTCGATGCCGACCTCCATCGTCGTCGTGCTGCTGAGCACGTCGATGCTGGTGCTGCGCCCCTGATCGACATCGCGCCAGGCGAGGTCGATATCCTGAAACTGCATCTCATGATGCTCGGCCTGCGAGAAGGCCGTGTCAGCGCGCGCGGCATTGAGCTGGGCTGTGTGCTCGGCCGCAATCAGCGACATGAGCTCAGGCTCATCATGTCCCAGCGCCTCGACGACGGGATCGCGATAAAATCCCTTACGAGCACGGAACACTGGGTCGGTATCGGGATCGAAGAGATGGACGTCGGGCGAGCCGCAATCGATGCAAACGGCGACCGTGGCGATGGGGCGGTGGACCGAGGTGCAGCGTGCGCAGCGTCGCCATTCGCCACCGAGCCGCAGCGACAGCTTGCGGGCGAGCAGGCGATTGCCGCCGTCCGCTTGCTCCGTCACCATCGGTAGCAGCCGCGGGATCCACTCCTTCTTGAAATCCTTCCGGAGCGTAGGGGTGGCGAGCACGTGTTGCATGGCGCGGAAGTCGCCCTTGTGCGAACGGACCTCGCCGCCCGTGCCCCACCAACTGTTCGGCATACCGCGAAACCAGATGCCGCTTTTGCGCGACCAGGCACGCAGCCAAGCCCGCGCCACCGCGATTTTGTCGTCGGGTGTTTCAGCAAGGCCCGTCAGTACGGGCAGCGCAGCCATCTTGGCTGTCTCGCTGTCCGCTTCGACGATCGAGGCCACAGCGAGCGGCTCGAGGCCAAGGATATTGTCGCGCAGCACGTCGACCAAGGCACGGATTAGGTTGGCGGGCGGTTCGGCATTGAGCAGCGAGATCAGGACCTTGGTGCTCGGCATCGCGCCCGCCGGGGTGTCGAAGACGCGTGGCATGACTTCGGACCCTTCGAGCTCGGGTCGGAGCCGCACGCCCAGCCGATGGGCGGCCACCACAGTGGCGAGCCAGGCATTGTCGAGCACGATGGAGTCGGCGAAGACAGGGTCGCCGGACAACGTGCGATAGCCGAGGGGCAGCAGCGCGCGTAGCGTGTCCTTGAGCGAATAGGCCTGCAGCGCGGGCGCCAGGCGTGCGGCGACCTGCCGCGAATCCGAGAAGACGAGGACCTTGCGGCCGCGCAGGGGTGCGAATTCGCTCGCTTTGACCGGGCTCGGCGGCTGTACTCGGATTTGCGCCGAAACCAGCGCCTGGAATGGCTGGTCGCCTTTGGTGAGATGGTCCTGCACGCTCGACTTGCCGCCGCGCACCGATCGTCCGCAGCAGCCGCAGGGGACGAACTGGCCCGCTCCAGCGGCGGCGTTCCCATCGTCACCGTCGTCGCCGTCCTCGTCCTCGTCGTCGGAGTCGGTGCCGGGCGCTGTGGCGAGGCCCGAGGCTTGCGGGCGCAGATATACGAGGCGGTGGCGCTCGCTGAGTTTGTCGGGATTGAGGAGCCCCGACGCCAGATCATAATAGGCGGCCACAGCCTTGGACGGATCGGCGGGCGTCTCAAGCAAGAGATCGAGTGGCTGGAAAGCGAGCGCTACGCCAGCCGACGTGATGAGCTTCTGCCCTGGCTCGGCGAAGAGGTGATCGGGCTGCGCGACGTCCTTCGTATAGGCCCTGGCGTAGGATGTCCCGCAATAGCGGCAGGTATAATAGGCAAGCACGGGCGCGGCGCAGCCGCAGCGATCGCGCGGCTGCGCATAGAGCTTGCCGATCGGGCCGCCGCGCTGGTCTTCGGACAACTCCGCGCAGTTTGGATCCATGCAGGCCCAGAGACCCGGCAGACCGCGGTGGAAGGCATGGACCCGGCACGGCAGAAGGCTGGCGTCGCCAGCCTTGAGGCGGGCGCGGCTGCCCATCGCAAGCAGCGCGTTGATCGCCCGATCGCCGCTTGCCGGGTCAGGCGCATCGAAGATCAGTTCGCGAATTTCGTCAAGCGCGCACGCGCGGCGCATCGTCTCGTTCACGAGAAGCGCGAAGGGCGGATAATCGGCCAGCGCATGGAACAGGTCGGCCGCCTCGTCGGTCGTCGCCGCGACGCCGCGCGCCGCCAGAAACGGTGCGATCGCCCCCGCGCGCGCGGCCGCATCCTCCGAGAAGAAGCTGTCGAGATCCACCGCCGCGAGCAGAGCGAGATCGGCGGTGCTTCCCTTCGCGGCGCCGTCGCGCAATTTGAGGTCGCCGGTGACGGGGACGAACGACTGCGCGTCGACCCCGGTCAGTTGCGCACCGAAATCGCCGGCCGATGCCTTCCCCGCGTCGGAGAAGCTGGCTGTCGCGCAGATGACCTGGAAGCGCTCGGGAGGGATCGCCAGCCGTTCGCGCAGCCGCCGCAGCAGCAGGCCCACTTCTGCGCCCTGGGCGCCGCGATAGAGGTGCGCTTCGTCGAGGACGATGAGGAATTTCTCGTCCGGGCAGGCTTCAAGCCATGCGCGGGTCGCCTCGAAGATGCTGCGCTCAATGGGGCGCAGCATCATATATTCGAGCATCGAATAGTTGGTAATAAGCAGATCCGGCGGCGCCTGCTGGACCTCGTAACGGGTCATCAGTTCGGCATCGTCGTCGAGCGCGACCGCGCGGCGGAATGCATCGCCGGCCATCCAGTAACCGGTGCCGAACCAGTCCGAAACGCTCGGCTTGGCAGGCCACTTTCCCTTTGCGCCCAGCCGCTGCATGAGAGCCGCCGCGCGGGCGTCCTCCGATTCGACGATGGGCGTGCCCGCCGCATGGCGCTTGGCCGCATCCTCGATGGCGACGAAGAAGTCGCCGATCGAGCGAAGGCGCGTCCGGTCCTTGTTCCTGGTGCGCACGCCGGCATAGGGAGTCCGGCTTGTGTAGCGCGCGAAGGTCGCGGCGCGGCCGGACCATTGCTGGAACATCTCGATGACGCGCGCGTCGCCGAACAGCAGCCGGAGGCGCCCAAGCTGGTCGTTGACCAGGGCGTTCATCGGGTAGAGCACCATCGCGCGCACGGCGGAATGGGCTGCGAACTGCTCGCTCCTGTCGCGTGCCTCGATCGCGAGCTTGCCCAGAATGGGCAGCAGGAAGGACTCGGTCTTGCCCGAGCCTGTTCCGGTCATGATCATGACGTTGCGTTGGTCGCGCAGGATCACCTGGATCGATTCCGCCTGGTGCTGATAGGGCGGGTCAAACAGAAGCGGCTTGCCGTGGGCGGAGGATGCGAGCCGCATATAGGCCTCGCGCGCCGCGGCCGGAATGTCGGTCATCACCGCATAACTATCGCCGGTGACATAGCGCGGCGTAGATTCGAGGAAGGGCGTCTGGAAAATGCCGCCGGAACTCTGGAGCAGGCGCCGCCGCTGCTCGACGGCACGCGGGTCGGCGATATGATAGGTTGCCTCGATATAGCCTTGCAACGTGTCCTGCAGCGTCGCGATGGTTTCCTGGATTGTTGCCGTCATGACTGGCCTTCATGCTCGAGGTCGCTCATCCAGAGCAGGTCACGCAGCGCCTGGATCTCGGTGCCGAGGGACTGGAGCGGAAGCGCGTAGCTGAACAGGCAGCCGCCTTCGCACATTTTTCCCCCGACCAGCGCCAGCCGCCGCTCGGCAAAGGACGGAAGCGGCGAAAAGAAATCGAGCGCACCCCCATCTGCGCTGCGGCGCACGCGGACAACTTGCGGGTGCCCGTCGAGCGCATCTTTTGCCGCCTGATAGCGCCAGCCAAGGTCGCAAGACCGCTGTCGGTCACTGTCGTCGCTGAGGTCGAGCAGACGATGGCACTGTCCCTGGGAAAATTCGGCGATCGACCAGAGATCGGCGCCGTAACGCCGCGGCCGCCGCGCAAGGAAGATCCCGGTCGTGCGCGCGTCCGGCGCGCGCCAGCGGCCAGAGTAATAACGTACCGGTCGAGCCGGATCGAGAATTTCGAGGTCGGGAATCGCCGCAGTTTCGCGGGGCAGCTGTCCGAGGCGCGCGGTCCAGCGGCTGGCGTGCGCGGCGGCCGTCTCCTGCGCTGGCGTGCGAAGCCAAGTGGCTTCCGAGATTTGCGTGAGGCCGAGGAGCCGCAGATGAGTTGAAAGAGCCGCATCCTCTGGCGCAACAAGACGCCGGACCGGTCCTCGCTCGTCGACCCGCGCGGCCAGCTCCGGCGTCAACGGAGTCGGCTGGTCGCCGGATATGCCGAGCAGTACGATCGAGCTGTCGCTGCGCTGGACGAAGCTGGGCGGCGCAGGGCGGATGACAACTGGCGGTGCGTCCCAGGGGTCGGTCGCGAGCTTGTGCATTTCGAGCGCGTCACCATAAGCCAGCATCTCTTCGAACGCGGCCTCGATCGCGGCGCGCTCGATCCCCAAGGGCTCCAATGGCGTCGCCGCGAACCGGACGATATCGGCGCGCGAAGCCGCGGCCAGCCAATAGACCGCGCGTCGCAGCGCCGGCTTGATGCAGGCCTTAGGGTCGCTGCCGGCGCTTCCCAGCGACACTGCGGTCGCGGCAACCGCTTCGTGACGGGCAATCGCGCGCATCATACCGCCGCCGCCAACGTCTCGGCCGTTCCGAACCGGGCTGCGGCAGCGGCCAGGTAAGCGCCGCGTACCAAAGGGCGATTGGCCAGCAGAGCCGAAATTCGTGCACGTGCACTTTCGAGACGACCTAGGCGAAGCGAAGCAGGATCAAAGGCCAGACGATAGGCATCGGCAATGCGCTCGCCGTCCTGCTCCACGCCATAGCGACGCGCGATGTCGCTGAAGATTTCCAGCCCGTCAGCGTCGCTCGAAGGCGGGCCAAAGGTGCGCGAGCGCAGGCCGAACCCCGGCGAGCCGCCGACATACCGCTGCGCCTCGGGTAATCCGTCGGCGCTGGCAATGCGCTGGGCAAAGTCGCCGCCACATGCCCGCGTGGCCAGTTCGGCAGTGATCCGCCCGAGCGTGATTTCCTTGCGCACGATAGCCTGCGCACCAACCGGCCTCGCCCGCCGCCAGCGCCCGTGCGCGGTCAGCAGCGTCAGCACTGCTTCGTGTTCGGACCGGTCGAGGGCCAGACTCTGTGCAAAGCCAAGATCGGACAGGGCACGCAGGCGATCGGTGGCGGGTGCGCTGGCAAAGATCGCATATTGCCGGCCGCGATAGTCGGCGATCAGCAGCGCGCCGGGCGCGGCGACGTCAATGCCGGCCACAGCATCGTCGTAGGCGATCCGTGCCTTGGTCAGCGGCGTGGCGAGCGGATAGAGGCGTATCGTGACCGGTTCGTCGTGCGCCGTCTCGTCGATCAGGCGCGCGCGGCGCGCGGGCGCGTCGAACCGCCAGCGCAGCGGCTCCACCTCATGTGGGAAGGCAAGTGCCTGGCGGCCCAGCTCGCCGAGTGATGCGACCAAGTCGACCCTGTGGGCGGCGTCGATTGCCTCCGAAAGGGTCTGACGCAACCGATCGAGCACGGCGGCCGGAACAGCACTGCCTACAGGCGATGTCCCGCCATCGCTCTCCGCAACCAAATGACCGGTGGCATCGAAGGTCTCAAGTGACCAACCGACGAAACGGCCGACTGGACCGAACACACGCGCTTCGGCGCTTCCTGCGAACAGCGCCTCGAGGGGGCTTCCAGCGGGTTCGAGCAGCAGCCGAAAGCCAGCCTTGTCGCGCATGGCGTCAGGCCAGGGATGTGGCGGCACGATGGCGAAGTCGAACGCCGCCGGCTCACCGATCTCGTGGTGCCCGGCATCAGCGGCTGCGGTGGCGCGAACGCTCAGCCGGTGCTCACCAAGCGCAAGCGGATCGAGAGCGAGAAATGTCTCGCCGTCCTGCGCAGAAAGCAAAGACGCGGGACCGTCATCGAGACGGACGGAGAAGCCGGCTAGGGAATAGTCGGCGCCGAGCCGCAACAGGACCGTCTCGCTGGCTGTCCATTGCGGCCAGCCGTCGCCTTCGCGGGGCGTCGGCGCGAGACCCAGCGGGTCGATGCGGATCCCTGTGATCACGCCGACGCCCAGCGTGATCAGGGCCGTGCGCTGCTCCGCCTCCAGCCGTGAGGGCATTGCAAGCGCGTAGGCCTGGACGCCAGTCGCGGATGCCGGGCAGGCGGTCAGCTTTGCGTTCGCGACCAGCTCCGGGGCAAGCGCCTCCCGCGCCAGGATCAGATAGGTCTCGCCGGTGCGAACCTGCCGCCCGCGGACTTCGCGGTAGAGTCCGTCTGCGTGCCGGCGCAGCAACCAAAGCGGCGCGTCCGCCAGCGCAAGCAGGGGCTGGACGACCGCGTGGAGCTGCCGGTCTCCGGTTTCGAGCTGGACGACAGGTTGGCCGGACGGCGGAAAGGACGGGATGGCCCGATCCCGCCGGGACAAACCGAGCAGCGAAAGCGCTGGCTCAGGCCGGTCGGGAGAGCCTGTCGATCTGATGCGCGCGTTGGCCAAGGCCTGCGGATCGAGTCCGGCGCGCGCCAATGCGGCAGCGATGTCGGGGAAGATCAGACCGAGCAGAACAGTGCCGTCGGAAAGGCGGCGTGCGGCGAGCGACATGGCTCGGAGGGGAGCAAGACCGCCACCCCCGCCGCCCGGACCGACGCCAGGCGTCCGCAGTAGGGGGGCGACGCTCGCACGATGCGTGCTGATCACGGACCGGGCGGCGCGCAGCAACTCGCGTGAGTCACGGCGCGCCTCAAGATCGGCAACGATGCGCTCCAGCAAGGCTGGCAGGATGCGCGGCATCTCGGCGCCGATGTCGCATTCGCGAAGTGCGCGCACGATCTGCGTGGTGAGCTCGGTTTGCTGCAGGAAATCGGCGAAGCGCGACGAAGAGCCGTCGTAATCATCGAGCAGAAGTTGCCCGAGGTCGGCATTTTCGATCGTTGCCCGGTCTGCGAGCACCCAGCGCCTGGCATGGAGTTGGGCCGCAAAATGAGCCTGCAGATATCGGGGCAGGATGGCGTGGGCGATGGGCCAGGCAATGATGGAGAATTGGTCGGCCCAACGGCCGACAGGTTCCGGCCCGCCGAAGCGATCCTTGAACCGCCTGAACCGACGGCGAAGCCACTGCCGCTGGTCGTTGCTACGCCATTCGCCCGGCTGCCGTTCCAGTGCCGGCCAATATTCGTCGCCGGCGTAGCGATAACCCGCTTCGGCCGCGAGCGCCACCCAGACGAGCCAATGCTGATCACGCGGGCCATAAGGCAGGAGCGACCGACTGGCCGCCTCGGCGAGCGCATCGATCCGGTCCGCCTCAAGTCCGTGCTCGAGCGCATAGACCGGATAACCGTGCGGGCGGCGCAGCGCGGCGAGGGCCGCGAAATGGGCCTCGAGCTCCCCCTGCGCCGCGGTCAGCATCGGGTTTATCCCGTTTCGGCCAATGTGGCGCGCGGCATCTCGGCGCGCCCCTTGATCAGCTTGGGGATCATGTCGCGCTGCCAGGCGCGATAGTCGATCTCTCCGCGATCGGCGCGCGGCACCATCCAGCGGTCGCGTGCCAGCTCCGAAATCTCTGCGACCGTGCGCAGCGCGGAGATGTCGGGAGCGACCGCGCCCGTGCGCAGAACTTCGAACGCATTGTCGGCCAGCTTGGAAATGAACACCTCGCGCTTGATGCCGTGGCGCAGGATATTCTCGTTGAAATCGAGCGCGCCGAGCGCCGCGCGGATCGTGCGCAAGCGCCAGTTGGGGCCTTCGCCGAACTTGTGCTTGTCGGCATAAGCATGGTTGCGCTCGCGCAAGTACAAGCGCATGCGCTCGAAGAGGGCGTCGGTAATGTGGAAATGACCCCACCCCTCGGTGAACCCGATGCGCTCGAAATAGTCGGTGCCATCGAGGCGGAGCCGGTTATAGACCGACGAGCGGCCCATCGAAGATGTCGTCGTCACCGCGACAAGACTGGCGCTCTTGGCCTTCCCGGAAATGACTCCGATAGTGTCGCCGTACGTGCGGCGGAAATCGTCAAAGACGTCGCGCGAGCGGATGAGGCACGAGACGGCTTTGCCGCCGAGCAGCAGGTTGTAGGGCGGCACGGCGCCGAGCACATAGGCATCGAGGATGCCGACGAGGCGCTGAGCGCGATCGTGGACGGTCCAGTCGATGAGATTGTCCCTGACCGAAAGATTGTAGACCGGATCCCCCAGCGCGATGATGCCGGCGAGACGGTCATGGCCTTCGTCCCAGACGAGATAGCGCATGCGCCGTCCGAAGCCCACGGACACCGGCACTGACCAGGTCAGCGTGGCGACCCGGAAGATGTCCGCCTCTATCGTGCCGGTCCGCACCGGCTTCAGGCGCAGAGCGATGGCGCGCGGATCGAGTTCGCAGCCGTCGGCGAAGTACGGCAAGGTTCGAGGCAGAGCACGTTCGAGAAAGCGCTGCGAGGATGTCAGGCGCTCGCGCCGCTGGCTGCGGTGCATTTTGCGGATGACATCCTTGCCGGCACCCGGCAGAACCAGGTCGCCGGCCTCGTCTTTGGTGAAGCCGAGGCTGCGCAGATGAGCCCTCAGCGCGCGCTTAAGCGCGGCTTCCCGACCAAATGGTTGAGCTACACCCCCCATGCTCCAAGAATCCGTATTGCTGATAGTCGTTTGCTCTAATTCCTAACGACATACCATGCACAAAACGTAACTGAACGCCAGTCGGGGCGGTGCAGAACCTTGCTCAGTATCCCTCCGGCAACGGAGAGGGGAGGTTGACCGTGAAGCAGGAAGCTGGAGGGCAAGTTTGGTGGAATTCCCTCCCATCCTTCGCAAGTTTTTGCTATGTTCTAAGGAGCAGCAAGATGAACGCCATCATGACCGATTTCGACCGTCATCGCACAGGCACGCCACTCCCAAAAAACTGGGAAGGCTTCTCCGAGATCGACCAGGCGATTCACGAGAATCGCCTGAGCGAGTACCGGCTGAAGAAGGCTTGGGCTGACCCGATCAATCGAAGGGTTACGTTGTTTGTGGCGCTGATCCTGCTCGCCTTCGCAGTCTTCGTGATCGTCAACGACGTCATTCTTTGATCGCAGCGATCACCACTTCTTAACCTCGTCCGCAGCTTCGGGGCTGGCTCCTCTCGCTTTCCTAGTGAGCGCGTCGAGTTGATCTCTTGAATTGCCGATGAGCTGGCGCCCGGCGCTTTGCACGCGTGCAGCTTCGTCGTGGATATCGCTGGGATTGACGACTGGCACTGCTGACCCGGCGTTACCACTACCGATCGCCGCCCGCTCGTGAACGGCGCTCGCATCGGAAACATTGGGGCGATCGACCGGTTGGCCTGGAGCGAGCACAAGCCGATCTTCAATGCCGTCTCTCAGCTGCTCGGCGTAGCTCTCGATGAACTTCGCTTGCAGAGCCTGCCCTTGGCCGCTGAGCTGGAATTCGAGATCGTCGAAGCGCATGCTGCCATAATAGTCCCGATTGCGCTCGATCTCTGCAAGTCCCCATTCCCTGTATGCTTGCGACAGATTGAGACTGCCGGCTGCGCTATTGCCCTCGAAGAATGAAGCCTGACTTTCCAGCCTGTTGGCAAGCTCCTCGGCACGCCGCGCCTCGCGGCTGTAGCTTTGGGCTTCGGTGAGCGAAACATTCATCCCGCTCGCAGTTGAGGAGACCGACGAACTGGATGACGTGCTGACGGTTCGGATGAATCCGTCGCGCGTGCTCGACCAGCTTCGGCTGTCGGACATCTGCTGAAGACTGCCCATGATCCGCGAACGATCCTCCGAGGCGATACCGATATCGCTGTCTGTCCACGCCTCATTCCGGCCGCCCCTCGCGCCGACGCCAAGCTTAGCAGGCCCGAATTCCCCTCCCAGGCCTGCCGACGCTTCACCGTTCAGGAACCAGGAAATGGTAATGTCGTCGGCGGCACGGCGCGACAGCCCGAACTGTCGCTGCAGGCTGGTCGAGGCCTGGTCGATCTCGCTGAATGCTGTCTGGATGCTGTCCGAGTTCGATTGGCCAGTGGCAGTCTCGAAGCTGCTGCCGCGGCTGAACTGATCGCGGAGCTCGCGGAATTTGGTCACGGCGCTGGTCGTCGATTCCGTGGCGATGTTGGCGTAGGTCTCGCTGTTGGAGCGGGCCTGTGATGCCATCGTTGATAGCCGCGACGTGAATTCCTGTCCAAGCGTGGGCGTGAACGGGTAGCTCGAGTTCGGGAGCTGGTCATAGCTGGCCTCGCCGAAGCTCGTGGTCATCGAGCCGGTGTCGCTGAAAGTGCGGATCTGGCCGGCGCCATAGGTGAAGCTCGGCGCGATCGTGCCTTGCGCGAACTGGCGGGTGAGGACGCTCGAATTCTCGAAGCTGGTGTTGCCGAGCGCGACGTTGCCGGTGCTCGCCTCGCGCGCGGCTTCCTCGGCCGCGTTCTGGCTGGGGTTGAGGTAGCTCGTCGCGTGGTGCGAGATCGCCATCGCGCCCTTGGCGACGCCGCCGGCGAGGAATGGGACGGAGGCGATGAGATAGCCCGCGAGGGTGCCGATGTCGCTGTTCACGTCGGCCATGCCGGTGAAGCTGGCGAGGCTGAGGCCGCTGGCGCCCGCGACCGCGGTCATGTCGGCCGCGCCCTTCACCATCAGCATCATGTGCAGGATCACGAACAACGGACCCCAGGCAGCGAGATAGAAGAAGCCGGTGACGTAGCCCTTCAGCGCGAGCGGGCCTGTCTTGGGCATCAGGAACAGCGGGAAGAGGACCGGGAACAGCGCGTAGAACAGCACGGTCAGCACGACGTTCAAGAGTGGCACCCACTTCATCGCGTTGCTGGCGATCGAGCCGTAGGTCCGCTCGGTCTGGATGTCGGCGCGGGTCTGCGCATAGACGTCGACATTGCCGGCCCCGCTACTGCCGGACATCGAGTGCATCGCCTGGCTCATCGCGTTGATGGTGAGCGTCTGCTTGAAGATGTCGGTTGCGTTGGCCGAGACGCCGGCGAGGTATTGATAGGCGACCGGCAGGTCGGCAAACAGCTTGGCTTTGGCGAGCGCGGCGGTCTGGTTCGGGTAGAGTTGCCGCCCGAACACCGTTCCCATGCCGTCGATCAGCCCGGCCCACTGGGCGTTCAGCGCCGTGTAGGCTTCGCGGCAGGTGACGATACTCGAGCTGACCTGCCCCGACGAGGGATCGCGCGTGAGGAAGCGCTGCGCGCGGGCCTGGCTGCCCGGCGCGATGGTGGCCCAGATGTCGTTGGTCTCGGCGAGCTGCTTCATCGAATAGCGGCCGAGCAGCACGTCGTAGAACACGCACTGGCGGAAGTGTTCGTCGAGGTTGGCGGCGAACTCCGGATCCGAGATGCGCAAAGACCGCGTCGCGTCGTAGAGCCGCGCGCCGTAGATCATCCCGTTCTTCGAATAGTTGAGGTCGCCTGGCAGGCCGAACACGACCTCGGCGGAGCCGGTCAGATAGTCGCCGACCTGGCTGGTGAAGCTCGCCATCAGCGCAAGCCCGAGCGGCACGTTGCTGACGTTGGCGGGGGCGAGGCCGGGATTGAGGCGATCGGTCACATGGACGTCGAGCCGCGGCACCATCAGGCACGAGTAGATCAGCGTTGCGCCAAGGAACCAGTTGATCCACGCGCGCCAGTCCTGGTTGAACGCCAGCGTGAGCGCGGACAGGCCGAGCCCCATCACCAGCACGACCTGGATCAGGCTCTTGTAGCCGCCGTTGCCGGTCCAGGCGGCGACCGCCTGGAAGACGTTGACGAGATAGTCCCCGCCGCCGACCGTGAAAATCTCGACCATATCCCTGGCTCCCGCCTTGTGCCGCGCTGGTGTGGCTCAGTGTGTCAGGGCGCGGGTCTGCACGCCGCGCGACCAGTCGAGCGAGGCGGCCATGCCCGGCGACATCGAGGCGGCGAGCACGTTCTCGATGAACGCCGTCTTCTCGATGATCTGCATGATCGCGTTGACCTTGAGGTGCGTGTTGGCCTGCCGGTCGGCGAGCGCCTGGCGGACCGTGTTCACCTGGCCCTGCCACATCGCGATCTTGGCTTCGTCGGCGCCGATGAAGCTCGACATCGAGCGGCCGGCTTCGCTGACGATCCGGTCGAGCACCGCGAACAGGAGGTCGACGCTGGCAATCTCGGCGAGCGTCTCGCGATCGTCGGTCGGCATGCCGCGACCGTAGGCGGCCTGCACCGTGAGGATCTTGTAGAGCGGCACCGAGGCCACCTGCAGCAGCTCCTTCTGCCCCTCCGTGATCGCGGTGTCGTCGCGGATCGCCTGGACCATGCCGGCAATCAGCGCGGCGACGCGCGGGCGCAGCGCCTTGGATGCCGGGACGCTGAGGGTCTTGAAGGTGGGATTGAGGCACTGGTCGGGCTCGTCGCAGTCGAACACCTTGACGGTGCTGCCGGCCGTGCCGTCGAGCAGTGCGGTCACCAGCGTCGAGGAGGAATCGCCGGCGAAGGGCACGAATTTGCCCGCCTCGTCGTCCTTCGGCGGCACGTAGATGATCGTGCCGATGAGCGTCATCGCATATTGGGCGAGCTCGCGATCGAAGGTGCCGTTCGGCGAGAAGAAGGCCGACTTCTTGAGGATGGTCCAGGTGTAGTTGCGCGCCACCGCCGGGTTGACGTCGGCATACTCGCCGTCGCCCTGAGCGGTCGTGCTGGCACGCTGGCCCTTGGTGCCGCAGCCGTGCTTGGCCGCGGCATAGTCGGTGAAGATGCCCTCAGAATTGCCGATCGCCTCGCAGATCGCCTTGTCGGCAAGGTCGCCCTTGGGCCAGACGCCGCCGACCAGCCCCTGCGCGAGCTCGCAGCTGTTGATGTTGAGATTGTTCATGAGCTGAGCCTTCTGGCTGAACTCCTGCATGATCTTCGAGCATTCCGGGCAGACGGTGTCGATCGCCAGGCTGAAGGCGAACCCCACCGCATTGTTGGCCACCGCCTTCAACATCGCCACGAGCTCGCTCGCGTTGATGAAGCTGAAGGAGCCGGCGAAGATGTCGATGCCGCCGCAGCCCGCGCGCGCCCGCGGCAGCTGGAGGTTGGCGATGTTCGTCGTCTTCTGGGGAAAGCGCGTCCAGACATTGCCCAGGCTGTAGTAGCCGGCGGACTGGCCCTCGAACGCGGTCGGTCCGTTGATGTTCGAGGCGCCGCCCACGTCCTTCAGGAAGGCGTCCATCGCACTGCCGACATCGGCCTGCGCCGAGGCGACCGGCAGGGTGATCGCCAGCAGCGCGGCGACCATGCGCTTCATCCTAGTAGTCACGTCCGGCTTCCTTCGATGTGAGGAGGTAGATGCGGTCCTGGAGCTCGTCGGCCGACATGACGCCGTATCCGATCGGGATGGCCTGCCCTTTGAGCGCGTCCCAGAGCACGACGGCGGGCGTCACCTTGGGCTCAAGGCCCATGCGGGTGCGCTGATTGGTCTCGACGGTGTAGTTGGGGAAATGGCGCGACGGCCCGCCGTCGGTAGAGATCGCGCGGACCGCGATGTGCCAGGTCGACGCGACCGACTGCACGATCGGCGACATAACCTCGCAGGCGCCGCAGCTCTGCGCGAAGAAGTAGAACAGCCCATAGCGCGCCCCGAGCTGCGCCATCACGGCGCTGCGCTCAGCGTTGCGCGCGTCCTGCCACTGCATCTTGCCGAGCGTCGAGACGGGCCGCTGCAGCGTGTAGTCGAGCTCGGGGTCCTGCCAGATCGCCCGCTGCCAGACATCGCTGAACAAAGACGCGCGGTCGAGCTGCTCGCGCTGGAAGCGGATATAGGCGGTGACGTTGGCCGGCGTCGGCTCGAGGATCGCCTTGGCCTTGAGCTCCCGCAGCTGCGCGGTGATCGCATCGAGCTGGCTGGTCGCGCTCGGCGCCGCGGGTGCCGCAGGCTCGGGCGTTTCGGCCGGCCGGGGCCTGGTGCAGTAGAACCAGTAACCGAGCCGGCGCTTCTCGCAGTAGAAGCTGTCCTGGCCGTCGCCGGTCGCAACGAGCGGCGGCTCCTGGGCGTACGCCGGTGCGGCTGTCATCAGAAGGATGGCCAGTGTGAGGCAGGCGGCTGGAAGCCGCCGGGCGGGCCTATTGGCGTGCGCGGGCATAATAGTCCTCGATCTTCTGCTGGATTTCGGTGGCGGCCTGCAGCTCGTCGGGCAGGCGGGCGGCGTCGGTGAACTCGGCATAGACCTCGCTGAAGTCCATCTTCGAGAGGTCGAGCCGGGCGAACTCGTCGATCGTGAAGCCGAGGCACTGCTCCGTCTTCGGCTTGCCCCACGGCTTGTTCAGCTGCCGGCGGCCCTGCTCCTGCAGGATCCGCGACAGCTTTGACTCGAAGCAGCAGTAGACCTTCTTCTTGGTCAGGCAGACGCCGAGGAAGCTGTCCGAGCAATAGCTGCCGACATAGGCGCACAGGCCCTGCGCATCGCGCTGATGAAGAAGCGCCTCCTCGCGGCTGCAGCCCAGCGCCATGAGCAGCTGGATTCCGGGAATGAGCGGAAATCCCTTGCCCCGGCAGCAGTTGAGCGCGCCGAAGACCTTGGACGAGCAGGTGTTGCGCGTGCCGCGGAACAGGGTGAGCGTGTCGGAGTCGAACTCGCGACGCGCCTGGTTCATCGCGTTGAGCGCGACGGCCGCATCCTTGAACTCGTCATTGGCCTCGCGCTGGATCGTCTCGCACGAGCCGTCGATGCAGTAGACGTCGCCATCGCAGATGAACTGGTTGGTGCTGGCGGGCTGGTCCGGGACGGGACAATCATAAACCCGCTCCCAGGTCCGGCAGGGCTCGTCGGTCAGGCAGTCCTCGCGCACGAGATTGCATCCGGCCGTGCCTTCCAGCGCCTCGCAATCCTGCGCCTCCGTGAACTGCGCGCAGGTGTAGCTGCGTGACCAGGCCCAGCAGGGCTGGGTGACCGACACCCCATTGATGACGCGGGTGACGGGATCGCTGTCGGTGCAGGTCTCCGCGTCCTGCTGGCAGCTGCTGTCGGCGGCAAGGCTCGCGCAGCCGCTTTCGTTCCGGGTGGTGGTGACGGTCGGGCTGCCCGCGATCCGGTCGGGTGTCAGGCCGGGGACCGGCTGCGAGCAGGTATATTCGAACATCGCCCCGTCCGGCTCGGAGCAGACCTTCCGTCCGCCGATCCAGGTCCACTGCAGGCAACGGTAGGACAGGCGGCGCGTGCGCCGGCACGTCCCTGCCGGAAGCTCGGAACAATCGAGGCTGCCGTCCCAGGCATCGAGCGAGCAGCGGTAAATATAGTCGGTGCCGGGAACGACGCTCGCCTCGAGCGTGACGCGGCAGGTGCGCGTCTCCTGGCTGGCGGTGTAGCCGGTATTGCAGGTCGCCATGTAGCGACCGGCACTCCCGGTACCCGCCGGCAGCGGGACGCAGCGGCCCTGCGAGCCGCCGATCGCCATCCCGCTGGTATAGGCGAGCGGATCCTCGCTCAGCGTCTTGCTGCGCGCGATCACCGCGTCGAGATCCTGCGGGGCGAAGCGCGCGCGCCGGTCCATCGAGTCCCGCATCGTGCGATAGCCGGTGCTCGAGCTTGCCTGGCTCGCCGCCTCCCGGCTCATGCGGTCGGGATCGTCGAAGTAATCGGACTGGCTCGGCACGCCGCCGAAATTGGGGACCCGGCCCGCATCGGGGCGGGTGGTCGCCGCCTCCTGCGCGTCGGCCGCCTTCTCGCGGCCGAACGCCTTGCCGTCGGCCTTGGCGGCCTCGGTCGTGGTCTGGGCGTGGGCGATCCCGGCCGGCAGCAGGCAGGCGCAAGCGAGCGACAGCGAGAGCAGCAGAAACGTCTTCATGGGACCGGCCTTTCAAGTCGGGCGAGATGCTGGGCGGCGATGAGCGCGCCGGGGCCGCCGCCGTGGGCAAAGGTCTCCAGCGCGTAGGCGGCGCTCACATTCCCGCTCATTCGGTCATGCGGCGGGACGGCGGTCCTGCAGTCGAACCCGTCGCACAGGTCGAAGTCGCTGCCGGCGACGACGTAGGTAGGCACCGCTTTAATCCCGAACGCGCGGAACAGCCGCGGATCGATCCCCACGCTCGCCAGATCCTCGCCCGGCCGCACGACTTTCGACAGCGCGGCCGTCAGCACCTTTGCGCTGTTCTGCGGCAGGCCGCGCAGGACGATCACGCCGCCCGCGCGGGTGACGTCGTCGATCATCGCGCGCAGCGCAGCCGGCGGCATCGACAGCGACGCAAAGGCGATGAAGCGCGGGGCCTCGCCCATGCTTTCGCTCGCCATCGTGCCGGCATCGGCGACCATCCGGTCGAAATCGAAGGTCTGTGCCGGATCGGGCCTCGCGCTCTTGGCAGCCTCGCCGGCGAAGCGCCGGCCGTGCGCCTGGGCGTCGGTAGCGCTGGTCCGCGCCTGCTCGGCCACTTGCTCGGCGCGGGCACGGGCTCTGGCCGCAAGCGCGTCGGCTTCGCCGGCCTGTTCGGCGGCGCGTGCGCGGATCGCCTCGAGGTCGAGGTCCGGGTCGGCGGTCTGGGCTGCTGCGCCGGCGAAGGCGGCGGCGCCCGCGAGCGCGGCGAGGGCGAGGAGATGGGGGAGCGTCTTCATAGCGCGCAGCAGTTCCGTTTGCGCCAGACCAGGTAGCCCATGTCCTCGCCGATGGCGGGATAGACCTGGCCTGCCGACATGAAGGTGGTGGAGGCGCCGATGGGCGCGCAGGCGTAGCGGCCCTTCGTCTGCGGATTGGGGTTGGTGGCCTGGAAGCGGTATTGCTGCTTGCGCATCACCGGCATCAGGTACTTGCCGCACAGCCCCTTGCTGCCCATCGTTCCCCACGCGACGAGCTCGCGGTGGAGCTTGTACGAGAAGCGGGCGAGCGCGAGGCGTGAGGCCTGGACATGGCCGATCGTCGCCGAGACATTGCCGTTCAGCGGGTACATCGTCCCCTGGCAGCCGGCGCACCAGAACAGCTCGTCGGTCGGAAGTTTGGCGGTCGCCGCGACGCAGTCGGCGGCGCAGGCCGCGAGCGCCAGCGGATTGGCGAACAGCACCGCCTCGGGGTTGATGATCGCGGTGAGCTCGCTGTCCTGCCACAGCGGGTCGATCTCGGTGATGTAGAGAATGTCGACCGAGCCCGATTCGAGGCACAGGAAGTCGGCGACGATCTCCATCCAGTAGATCAGCGGATAGGCGTACCAGTGGACGTGCCACTGCGAGTTGTACTGCGTCGCCCCGCCGACCGCCGACGGACCGGCCATCGTCTTGAACCCGATGTCGAAGCCGGGATCGAGCTTCATCCCGCCGAGGTTGACGAAGCACCACGGCTTCATGCTGACATCGGCGAGCCGCACCGGCTCCCAGAAGCCCATCGCGATCCCGGGCCTGAGGCCGCACAGGCACACCGGCAGGTCGGGATTGTCGGTGTCGGGCCGCTCCGAGGGCCAGATCTTCAAGCCCCCGACCGAGATCGGGAACAGGCACGACCAGCAGATGTCGGTGATCGGGTTGACGAACTTGCCGGTGCAGCGCCCGGCCCCAGCCTCGGCCTGTGCGGGGCTGGCGGCCAGCAGGCTCGCGCCCAGCAGCAGGAACAAGGCGCCGATGCGGGAAAGGAGGTTCCTGCGGGTCATGACGCCTTACCCTTCTGCGGCTCGATCGCCTGTTCGGTGATCACGAGGACGCGGCCCTGCTGCTGGACCGTCGCGGGAACCGCGCGGATGCCGAAGTGCTTCACGAGGCTGCCGCCCTGGTCGAAGTAGAACCGGCGCTGGCGGGCCTTCATCAGCTCGAGCGGCGCGCCGCGCACGAGGATCAGCTTCGCCCGCGTCGCTCCGAAACGGCGCGCCGCCCAGGCAAGCTGCGCCGGATCGTCTCCGTCGAGGAACACCAGGGTGCTACGCAGCGGCACGGTGTCGAGCGGATTGACCCGCGTGCCCGCGGCAATGATCACCCGGCCCTTGTCGTCGGCAATGTTGCGCTCGACGGTGATCGTCGGATCGAAGCGCCAGCTGCGCGTTGCCGAGGCCGGGCCGACGCCGGCGACCGGCTCGGGCCGGTTGACGCGCGCGATCGTGCGGCGCTTCAGCTCCTCGTTGAGCCGCGCTGTCTCCCCGCTCTTTTCGAGCCGGGTCAGCCGGGCGTGAATCTGCGCGAGCAGGTCAGGCTCGATGATCGGCCAGACGGCGCTCTGCTGCCCGTAGTCGCGGCCGAGCGCCGAAGTGGCTGTACCAAGCGAGGCGAGGAGCGGCGCGACGATGAGGATGGTCCGGTTCACAGGATCGGCCTCCCCACGCCCAGGATGCGCGGCGCACAGATCCAGCCGATCGCCGCGTAGCGGCTGTCGAAGCCGTCCTTGTGCTCGGTGGTGACGAAGTAGCAGCCCCGGGGAACCGTGCCGGTCGGACCGAGCGCCAGCGGCTCGCCGAGCCGGCTCCGCGGCTTGGCCTTCGCGACCAGCCGCCCATTGACGAAAAAGGCGCGGTTCCGTTCGGTCACGACGTCCCCCGGCACCCCGCTCACCCTTTTGCCGAACGGCTTCGGCTCGCTGCCGAAGTGCTTCACGAGCAGCGGCGAGGCCGGCGGATCGAACAGGATGATGTCGCCGCGCTGCGGCTCGGCGCCGCGGGTCAGCCAGACCGCCCAGTAAGGCAGGCTCGGGCTCGCGTTGATCATCAGCGCGTGGTCGCGCGCGAACGCGGACAGCGAGCTGAGTGCCAGCGCCGCTGCGCCAACGCCGCCCCACAGCGCGAGGCGCGGCCATGCCGACGGACGCGTGTCAGCGGCGCGCATCGGGAGAGGCTCCCATCCGGCGCGCGACGTCGGCGCGCACCGCTTCGGTGAGATCGGGGGTGCTGCCCGCCACCACCGCTTCGGCGACGAGGACGGTGCGGCCCTCGCGCGAGAGCTGGGCGACCGAAGCCTCGACCGCCTTGAGATAGGCCTGGACCCGCTGGCGGGTTTCCTCAGGGGTCCGCCCGGCGCGCGCTTCGGCTTCGACGAAGTCGCCCATGATGCCGCTCAGCTGGACGGTGACGACCTCGCGCTTGTCGAGCGCAAGGAGCTTGTCGGTTGCCCAGAGGCCCCAGAGCGTGGAGCCGACCATGCTCAGCGCGAGCGCGATTCCCGTCAGGCTGACGCCGAAGCGACCCTTCGGCAGGACTGGTGTTGCCAATATGTTCTTCACGGCCTTTCCTCCCGGAGTCCTTCGTTGACCTCGCACAGGAAGCCGGGCAGCCGCAGGCAGGCGACCAGCGTGGCGAGGCTGATGAGGCCGAACTTGAGCTCATTGACGAAGCCGACCTGGCGGTCGGGATCGGCGCCGAGGAAGCGGTCGGCGAAATTGGCGAGCTGCGCGAAGAACAGCTCCACGTCGCCGCCCGAGATCATCAGGAAGAACAGGAGCGGCAGCCCGAGCGTCATCAGGTAAGTCGTGGCGAGGAAGCCCCCCGCCTTGACGAGGATGTAGCAGGTGTCGGCGGCATGGCCGCGCCAGCCCTTCCCGGGCGGTGGGAGATCGTCCTCCACGGCAAGCTCCTGCGCCGGTTCGAAGGGGGTGACGAGGTGGAGTGACATGGGTTTTCAGGTCCTTGCTTGAGGGTGGATTCAGGTGCGGCCCGCAAAGGCGATCCGCTCGATCGCGTCGGCGAGCTGGTGGCCGCGGGCGATCTCGGCATCGATGGCGGCGAATGTCTGGGGCGAGCTCGAGAACAGCGTCGCCGAATAATCGTCGAGCACGAGCCGGCCGATCGCCTCGGTCTCCGGCCCCTTGATGAAGACCTCCGAGTAGTCGGAGCCCGATCGCTTGAGGCTGCGGATCAGTGTCTCGGTGCGGTCGTCCATGTCGAGCCGCTTCGACGCCTTGAAGTCGGCGATGGTCTCGGGCTTCTGCTGGAGGATCAGCATCCAGTCGCTGTTCTCGAGCGCGGCGGTCGCCCCGTCCGACTTGTAGTAGTCGTTCAAGGACTGGGTCGCGGTCGCCAGCGCGCCGCCATACTTGCGGCAGGTGCGGGCGTAGGTCTCGACGAACTCGCCCATCGAGCCGCCCTTGAGCATCGACCAGGCCTCGTCGATCAGCAGCAGCTTGCGCACCTGGCGCGGCGAGCGGGTCATCGCCTGGCTGGTCATGAACATGATCGCCGAGAGCACGACCGCCCGCAGCTCCTCGCGGCTCGCCAGGTCGGACATCTCGAACACGGTGAAGTCGGCATCGAGCGCGAGGCTCGCCTGGCCTTCGAAAAAGGCGCCATAGGTGCCCCCGGCCATGTAGGGCGCGAGCGCGGTCGCGAGGTCCGCGGCCGCCTCGTTGGCCTGGGCCGCCAGTGCCTCGCCGACGCCGGTGATCGTCGCCGCGACGCCATGCTCGCTCCACACCGCGTTGACCGCGCGGTCGATGAGGCCGCGCTCGGTGTCGCTCAGCTTCTGGCTGTGCCGCGCCATCTGCCCGACGATGGCCTTGACCATGCCGAAGCAGTCGAGACGATAGTCCTCGTCCTCCTCGGCGCAGGTCGCGTCGATCATCGAGAAGGGGTTGAGGCAGAAGCCGGCCTTCATCGTGAACTCGACGAAGCGGCCGCCCTGGAGCTTTACCGAATGCTCGAAGCTGCGTCCGTCGTCGATCACCACGACCTGCGCGCCCGCGCCGCGCAGCGCGGCGCACATCTCCTGCAGCAGCACCGACTTGCCCGAGCCCGACTTGCCGCAGATCGCGACATTGTGGTTGCCGGCGTCGTTCTCGAACGGCGACCAGAAGAAGGGCTGGCCGCGACGACCGACGAACAGCATGTGCGGCTGTGCGCTCCCGAGATATTCGCCCTGCATCGGCGCGATGTTGGCGGCGGTCGTCGACAGCACCGTCTTGAAGCGCTTCAGGCGCTCCATGTCGGCGCCGAGCCCGTCGGCAAGCGTCAGCGGCATGGCCGCGAGCAGGCCCTGGACCTGCAAATATCGCTCATCGGCGAGATCCCAGCCCGCGGCCTTGTAGATCGACTTGATCGCGCGCTCGTGGCGGTCGCCCGACCCGAGCGGCGAATAGGTCGTGATGCCGTAGAACACCCGCACGAGCCGGCGGCCTTCCTGGAGCTCGGCCTGGACGTGCTGCCATTCGGCGGCCTGCTCGCCGATGCGCGGCAGGAACCGCGCGCTCCGGGTGCCGGCGAGGCTGGTCGTGCGCATGAACTTGAAGCCGGCCTTGGCGCTGGCGGCCTCCTGGTCGGGATAGACGAGGCACAGCATGGTCGCGGCCGGGCAGGGAAAGCGCAGCTTGTCGGTGAACAGGTCGCCGATCAGCCGCGCGCATTCCCACGGCGCCCAGCGCTGCGGCATGTTGCGGACCGCGAAGTGCCGCACGTCGAAAGCGTCGGGATAGACGGTGCCGATCTCGGGCACGCCCTCGTTCGTCCTGCCGGTCGGGCGGAAGCGCTCGGTGCGCAAGTGCATCCGGTCCTCGTGGACGATGAGCTCGATGTCATGGCGGATCGACTGGGCGGCGATCGGATCGTTCGGGTTGTACGGAACCGCGTCGTCCTGCGGCGCCGTCGTCGGCGAGGTGAGGTCGTCGACAAGCGCGATCAGCTGCTCCGGGCCGACCTCGGCAACGCCGAGATTGAGCGACTTCAGCATCGCGACCAGCCCGTCGCGGGTCTGCTTGAGCTCCTCGTTGCCGACGCCCTTGGTCGCGGGCACACCGACCGAGACGATTACCTGGTGATGCCGCGCGTGGAACGGCGCGTCGGCCGAGCCCGACTCCCAGACGAGCCCGTAGAGCCGCTTCGCCCGGTGGCGGGCGATCGCCTCATAGACTCCGCCCTGGACGTAGCGCGGCGCGAACCACGGCGCGACGATCCGGCTGATGCGCGGGGACGCGAGGTGCAGCACCTGGAGGCAGGCGCCGGGCGGCAGGCCTTCGGAGAAGAAGGCGCCAAGGATCTCGCCCGTGCGTTCGTCCGCGCCGATCAGCGGCGTCACCGAGAGGATGAACCCCTTCGAGCGCGCGTTGAAATAGAGCCGGCTCGCCGGATCGTAGACCCGGTAGGGCAGCCAGTCCGAGAGCATGTCGAGCATCAGCGGAGGCCGCTGCTTCTCGGCATGTTCGGCATCGCCGAGAAGGCCGCTTAGAACGCGGTCGACGATCGTGTTCAGCCGCTCGGCCATCACTTGGGTTCCTTCTCGGGTGCCGCGGGCGTGGAGGTCTTGCCGGCAGCAGCCTTGGCAGCTTCGATCGCCTCGATGCTCGGATAAGTGAGCCGCGCATCGCCGCCGCCAGGCCGAGGGGTCCGATCATGCGGGGGAGACATGTCGAACCCCTCGACCGCCGGTGCCTTGACACCGGCGACGGCCTCGCGCGCCGTGGAGGGGAGGACCAGCGGCGAGGCGACGGGGGAATCCTGGATTGCAGGGGCAGCGGGCGAGAAGGGCGATGAGAGGTCAACGGCGTCCGCGTCACCGCCGGCCGTCCCTGTGCCCGCAACGGGGCTTGCCTGCGCGGCCTTGAGCTGCCGGCTGAGCTGGCGCATCAGCGGCGGCGCGGTTTCCTCCCCAGGCTTGCGGCGCAGTTCCGCGGCCCAGCGCGGGTTCTCGACCACGGCCCAGGCGACGGCTTCGTCATGAAGCGTTCCGGCTTCATCGACATGCGCCGGAAACACGATCTTGAGTGTGCGCTCGGCAGTCCGGCCCGTGTCGCCCGCCGCAACCCCGGCCCGGACCCGCGCGAGCTCAGGTAACGAGGCTTCCTGCGCGAGTTCGGCGGTCGCGCGAGCATCGATCACTTGGGCAGGAGCACAGTCGCCCTTGGGGGCGCGGCAGCTGAAGTCGCCAGCGACATTGGTGCCGAAGGTGGTGCAGCCGCTTAAGCCTACAGCGAAACCGGCGCAGACAATGAGGCGCTTGGAAACAATCATGAAGATCATCCTTTGCTTGGCTGGCGGGGCGCGGCCCGGAGGAACTCGCGCAAGAGCGCAGCAGGCCGATAGCCTTCGAGGACGGCGCCGTCGGAAGGCCGGACGATGACCGGCGTGCCGCCGAAGCCGTTGGCCTTCGCAAAGGCCTCATTGGAGTCGAGTCCGCTCGTGTCGCAGGGCTTGGGATTGGCGAGCGCCAGGCCCGAATAGGCCATATGCAGCGAGACTTCCGGACGCGGCGAGCAGAGCACCCGCTCGGCGAGCTGGCGGCTTTCCGCGCCGAAGATCGAGATCGGCCTTTCCTCGACGCGTGCGCCAAGCGCCTTCAGTTCGCCCTCGAGCTTCTTGCAGTAGCTGCAGTTGAAGTCGGAGAAGACAACCACCTTCGGCCCGTCGGCAGGACCCCAGGTGATGGCCCCGTTGGCCGGAAGACCGGCGAGCGAGACCCGCGCGGGCACGCTCGGGCGTTGGGGTGCCTCGTCTTCGTTCGCCTGGCGCCGCGCGGCACCGGCGGTGAGCAGGTCGGGATTGAGGGCCAGCAGCCGCGCCGCCGTCAGATCCTGGCGCGCCTCCATGTCGTAGACGCGGCCGATTACGAGATATTTCGCGGCCCGGTCGACGTAGAACAAAGTCGACTTCGAAGCGACCTCGCACAAGCCGCCGAGCCCCGAGCAGTCGATCGCATCGATCGGCGTTTTCGGAAGCCTGAGCTTGAGCGCCGCCCGTACCTTGGCGGTGTCGGGAGCGGTCGCCGGAGCGGCGAGGCTGGCGGCGCCCCAGCCGGTGGCTGCGGACACGGCGACGATGGCGGCGAGCCCTGCGGCTGGCCGCAGCCAGCGACGAGCCGGCAACTTGGGTGCTTCGATCACTTGGAGTTCCTCACGTAAACGCCGTCGAGGAACACGATCTCGACATCGATGCCGGTCGGCATCTCGACGACAGGTTGGTATTGTTCGGCCCGCTCGATCAGATATTTGCTGACCGTATCGGCCGCGTCCGCGGCACCCTGGCCGAGCCCGCCGCCGAGAATGTCGCCGGGCGACAGCTTGGAGTGCGTTCCGTCGGCGTTGGTGGTGACGCCGGAGAAGATGCTGTTGGCGTTGGCCGAGAAGCCGCGGCCGAACCCGCCGATGATCCCGGCGAGCAGCGCCTGGCTGACGAGACTGCCTTCGCGGCTGACGACGCGACCGCGGACGCCGGACTTGCCGGCGAAGCTGATGAACCCCTTGACCTCGCTCACCGCGACGCGGCCGCCGGGCTGGTCGCAGGTCATTCGGGCGAGCTTCACATAGACTTTCTCCGAGGAGAGATCGCCGCGTGCCGCGCCGTTGACCACGCAGCCCTGGATGCGCGTGGTGAGCACCTTGCCGTTCTGCACGACCGAGCGGGCCGGACCGGTGATCCTCAGCACCACGGGCAGTGGATCGGTCTGGCTAGCAACGCCCGCCGAGGCGTCGACGCCGACGATCACCCGCGCCGGAGCATAGGAATTGGGCGGCAGATAATCTGGCGAATCCTCGACTACCACCGGCGGGGCATCAGGGCGGGCCGTGCGAAGGCCAGATGTGCCGGCCTTGTCCGAGGCGAAGCTCATCAGTTTCACTTCGCCCGGAGACGGGATCATCGCGTCGCCGCCAGCGCTTGCTGCGCCCGGCTGCGACGCCGCTGCCTGACGCCCTCGCGCATCGTAACCGCCCGCCTGAGGTCCATTAGCCGAAGCCGGCGGAACCGATGTCGGCGTGGCAGCCTGGGTGGCGAGCCGCGACTTCAGGTCCGCATTCTCGGCCGAGATCGCGTCGATCGCCGCCTGTCCGTCGACCTTCATGGCCTGGTTTTCGGCCTTGAGCGCCGCAAGCTGCGCCTCGACCTCATTGCGTGGCACGGCGGATTCCCGGAGCGCCTTCTGCTCGCGCGTCACCGCATCGAGCCGGTTGCCGTATGTCGCGACGAACTCGCGCTGCGAAAGGTCGCGGTTGACGAGACCGGCCGTATCGATGGTCTGCGCCGCCTGCGCGTCGTCCGACTTGCCGTTGTCGTCACCGCCGAGGATGAACCAGCTGCCGCCGACCAGCGCGAGAGCGCCGATCCCGCCGAGCAGCAGCCTCTGCCGCTTCGCCGTTCGGGCGTTGAGGCCGGTCACTTCGGAAGGCGAGGCGGGCTCGGCCTGCAGTGGAGCGGGATTCTCGTGCAAGTCAGTCATGGCTGCTCTCCGCGCCCACGCCGACCACGAAGGCCGTCGTGCTGGAGCCGGGTTCGAGCGTCGCCTTGACGATCGACACGGCGAGGGTGTCGCGGGGCGCGAGGTCGCGCTCCGCGAGGGTGATGGACTTGCGTCCGCGGTTGGTGATGCGGATGACCTTGCCGGCGAGGCTCGCGCCCCGGTAATCGGCGACAAGCTGGATCTCGAGGTCGCCGACGCGGGCGGGCAGGGCGGTCGACTGCCGCACCTCATAACCCTCGATCGTCCGATCGTTGGCCATCGCCTGAACGAGCCGGACAGCGCTGGTTGCGAGTGGGGTTTCGCTCTCCCAGATCGCCGCCTGGTTCTTCGCGATCGCGGGATTGGTGATGAACACCTGGGCCGCCGGGATCGGCTCGACACCGCAGGAGACCTTGTAGACGAAGCCCTTCTTCGTCGTCGCAAAGAAGCTGATCGAGCGGGCGGCGTAGGTTTCGGGGACCGAGACGTAGATGTCGCCGCGCAGCGGTTCGTTGGTGACCGCGAAGTCACTGTAGGGCGTACCGGTCGAGATCTTCGACACGCTCGCGAACTGGTCGTCGATGAGCGCAAAGCGGGTGAGCTCGCGGGCCGAGACCTTGCATTCGATGCCGGCGCCGTCGGCCGCCTGTTTGAACTGGTCGGCCGCCCGTGCCGGGCCTCCGGCGAGCGCGAGCAGAGCAGTCACGCCGAGCAGGGCCGTACGCGTGCGCCCTCTGTGTCGGTAAGCCATCACTGGGCCTCCTTGGATTTGCCCTGGGGTGGCAGCTGGGCGAAGCCGGAGAGCGAGAGCCGCAGTCCCCGATAGGTCCAGCTGAAGCGGAAACGGCGCTCGTCGCTGGCGATGACCTGGGCGCCGACGAAGGTCTTGAGCGTGCCCGAGACCTCGGACGTGAGGCCTTTCGGGTCCACGGTCATCGAGCGAATGACGAACGCCTGGGTGACGTCGGAGCCGCGCTGCTCCTCGACGATCCGGACGAGCTCGGCTTTGAGGCGCCCGTAGCTGGCCGGATCGGCGAGCTTCAGGATCTCGTTCATCCAATAGTCGAGCCCTTCGGGGCTGCGATTGAGGAGGACGAGCGCAGTGTCGCGAGTAACGAGTTCGAGATAGTCGGCCTCGACGCCGGCGCTGCTCACTGTCAGCTGCTTCGGCAGCGTGGGCAGCAATACCACTTCGCGGTCGCGGGTCGCGGCAAGGCTGACGGCGACGAGAAGTCCGATGCCGAGACCGGCGCTGGACAGCGCGAAGAGGTTGCGTTGCCTCAGCAGCGATTGCTGGCGCTCGTGCGAAATGTCGGCAAACATGGATTTCTCCCCTCAACCGGCAAGGAGACGGCAGTGGGAAGGCGGCGTCGCGCGGAGGCCCAGAAATCCGGCCGGCAGATACCAATATGCGGCATGGATGAGCCAGGAGCTGGCGCGTCCTGCTTTTGCCTTTCGCAGCGCGAACCAGGCGCCGAAAGCGACAACGATGCCGATGAAGATATGCTGGCTGAGAATCCCCCAGGTGAAGGGGATGATCATCCCGGCGAACTCGTCGATGGTCCAGAAGCCGATGAGCTCCGGATCGTCGAGCCGACGGGGAATGATGTACCGGTCCGCCATGACGACGCGCCTTCCCGTCCCGATCGCCTCAGATGACCGCGGTCACGACCGAGGTGACGATCGGAACACCCGTGCCGACGCCGATTCCAACGCCGACCGGAACCGCGACCTGGCTGAGCGAGAAGCGCCCCGAGGCGAGACCGATCAGGCCGCCGGCAAGGCTGAGAACAGTGATGATCTTGCCGCCCGAACCTTCGAGGAAGTCGGTGAACTTGGTCAGCGCCGGGGTGAAGGTCGTGTCGGCGCCAGCATAGGCGGCGCTGGCCGCGAGCGCCGCGATCGCGACGGGAATGGCAAGAGTGACGGCCTTGCCGAAGCCGTTGGCGCCAAGGCGCCGGGGGAGGGAGAGAGACTGCATGTGAAGCTCCGCTTCGAGGGGTGACCACAGCGTCCTTTCGTTCGCTGTGTGTTCCACATGCATCTAGGAAATCGGTGTAGGAAAGCCTTGGCCGCCATTGCGACGCTGGCGCGGACGCATGCGGACTGATGCCAACGCCACGTGGCGGAGAATCTAGCCAGATTGAGCCACTTAGGCCGGATTGTTTGTCGGAAGAGTCCGCCAGTGTCGCCGGAGCTCGGCGGCGAATCGCTGTCTCGGCGCGAGTCGCCTAGAACCTAGATGTTCCTCATATGTTCTTTTCGTTTTCCTACAGCAGGGCTCTCGCGATATGCCTGCGACTCACCGATCAACCCAAGAGAGCTGCCATGCACCAAGCCACGCCCATGAACGGTCACTCGAACGACTGTATCGCGCGAACCCTCACCCACGCTGTTGAAGGAGCGGACAAGCCCCGGCACCAGATCGCCCGGGACATCGGAATGCACCGAGAAACGTTGCTGCGGGTCCTGCGCGGCGAACGTCCGATCGGCCTGGATGAAGCGGCCCGCATTCTCACCGCCTGCGGCGCCTTTCCGCGGGCGACCATCATTCTCGCTCTAGCAGGCCAGGAAGATCTCGCGTGCGAGTGGATGAGGAGCGAGATGGGTGAGTTCCTCGAGGAATTCTTCGGCGCCTTGCCGGCCCAGCTGGAGCGCACGCTCGGCCGACGGATCGAGGATGTCAGGCCGCGCTGGGCCAATGGCACGTCGCAGCTCGTCGCGCGCCTGTTGGCCAAGCATATCGATGACTTCGCGAACCGCGACATCGCCATGGCGCTGTCCCGTTAATCCAACCGACCTCGGAGGGGATCGAGCTCGTAGCCAATAGGAAAGACCGATGACCGCCGTCCTCCAGAGCGCCGATTCCAAGCCTCCGTTCGTTCAAACAGAATCCCCACCGCCTTCGCCGGCGCGGCTCCTGCGGTTGCCCGAAGTCATCGCGCGCGTTGGCCTGAAACGATCAGCCATCTACCAGCGCATGAGCGAGGGCAGGTTTCCGAAGTCGCGCTCGCTCGGTCCGAAGTGCGCCGTCTGGGTCGAGTCCGAGATCGATGATTGGATCCACGGGATTGCGGCAAAGTAGCTTCCTGGGCCGTTCAGCTCGCGTAACAGGTAGGGTGGCTCGGTATGTAGCTACGGTCTTTTCGCGACCAGCCGGAGCTGTGACGGAGCAGAAAATGCCGCCCGGGAATCGGGGAGTGCTCACCTCCAGCATCCAAGCACGTTCTCACGCGCGTCCCCGCACCGACACTATCCCTCCGCCTTCCAAGCGAGCGCACTTGGACGAACCATCAAACTAAAGACGACGGAGATGGCGAATACCCCCCATTTCTGGGGATAGCGCTGCCAGTCCTTCTTCCTTCAATCTCGGCCGCGATGGATACCGTTGACTCGGAACAAGCTACGCTTGGGCGGTTGGAGGCTGCCATACGGCGTCTCAATCCCAAGACGCGCGAGATTTTCTTGGCCAAACGGTTAGACGGCATGAGCTACGCTGAAATCGCAAGGAGCACCGGCCTCAGCGTAAGGCGGGTGGAACGGCACATTACGAAGGCGCTAGTGGCGATCGACCGTGAATTGCATCGTTGAGGCGTCTGAAGTCGTCACAGCGTGCGCTATTGGTTCAAGGGATCGGCGGCAGTTCAGTGGCAGGAGCAGCAACATCACAGCCGACCTGGCCTGCGCGTGTCGCGGCGGGATAGCACTTGAAATAGGGACGGCCGTGCGCCGGCCGTCCCTTTAGCGATTCGACTCGCTGACCCGAGCATGCTGCCATGATCGTAAGGTGGTTGCAATTTCGAGCAATGAGCGATGGCGACCTCTTACGACAGAGCAAAAAAATAGACAGGGGCGCGGGCGGTTCAGCCGGCCGAGTTCCGGTGCCTCGCGATCGCAGCCTCAATCTTCGCTTTCGCTTCCTCGGCCTTCCGCTCGATGTTTGGCCTCAGAGCCTCGCAATCCGAGGGATTATCCGGCCCGCTCGTGGAGCTCGTGAACATCTCCTGATAGGCGCTGATTGTCTGTTCGCGCCGCGCCGCCGGCAGCTTCGCCGCATATTGCTCGACTAACTTTCGGCCCCCGAACGGCGGCAGGCCACATCCCACCACCCAACCATCGCGCGTGGCGAGCCGGAGCACGGCGCTGTATTCCTCATGAGCGCCCTCGCCGCAAAGCGCGCTCAGCGGCGCGGCTTCCTCGCCGGCGCGCTCGCAATCCCATTCGGTAAACTCGCCGCCCAAATAGACGGCGAGGGGCCTATAGCCGGCCCAGCCGCCGGCCCGGAAGAAATCGCCGCGCGGGCCGCTCGGCGGGATCGGGTCGCCGGCCAGGAAGAAACCGACCTGGACACAGCGGCCGGGGCCGCACAGCCGATCGATCGCCTCGCGGTAAACCGCCCCATCCTTTGCCCTGTCGGGCTGCACCTCGACAAAGGGGATCATGTCTCGGTCGAGGCCGCCGGCCTGACGCCAGCCGTCGCCCTCAATCGGTGCGGGCGCGCTGCAGGCGCTCAAGAGCACGACCGGCGCTACAAAGGACCGCTGCCAATTCATCAATGGCCCCCTGATTATCCCCAGCGGCAGGGGTTCCATGAAACGCGAGCCGCTGCAAGTCGCCTACGGTCTTGCTCGCGCTGCGGCCCCGAGGGCACCTCCGAAACCGCACCTTAGTCAGGGCTCGAAACTAGGACCCGCTGATTAAGAGGGGACGGAACGACTCGGAATTGAGCCGACTAGAATCCGGCTGGAATCCACTTGGAGGATGGCATTCGCTACTTGGTAGGATCGTCTCGCCGCAGGCGGGGACCGTTTGGACGCACAGCATCGATTCGGGGGTATTCTTGGGGGTATTTTGCACGTCGTCCGAGCAGGAATCCTGTGAAACCAGATGGAGCTGGCCACTAGTGGGGTCGCTCCTCCGCCACCAGCCATATGCGTCCGCAAGCGGCCACATGCATCGGGATACGCCTGGCTCGAGTGGGTTCGAAAGCCACACCCTTCCCGATCGGCTTACGGTTTGCTTCTTCGGGTTGACCACCCCGAGCTTCGCAGACTTGCGTCTAATCTTCTTCAGCAGGCGCCAACGGACCCGCGTTTTCGGCTCCGCTCCATCCCAACCCGAGTGACTTCTGGATCGCCACATAGCTGGCAGTCAGCGCGGCAATTGCGCTGTGCAGGTGTGCCTCCGCAAGCAGCCGCTGACGCTCAGCCTCAAGGCTGTCGCCCAGTGAAATCACGCCGCGCTCGTAACGCTGACGCATCAGCGTTGCCGACTGGTCGGCCGATCGGTTGATCTCGGCGAGAGCGGCGACGGTGCGCCGTTGCTGCGCAAAGCGCGAGAGCGACGTCTCGGCGTCCTGCAAAGCGCCGAGCACGACCTGCCGATATTGCGCTTCGGCCTCGTCCCGGCCGGCGCGGGTCTGCGCGATCGCAGCCGACGTTCGCCCGAAGTCGAGCAGGCCCCACTGGAGCTGGGGAACGGCGATCTTCGAAATATTGCCGAGGTCGACCAGATCACCGATCGACGTTCCGCCGATCCCCAGGATTCCCATGAAGCTGATCTTGGGAAAACGCGCCGCCTCGGCGACCCCGATCCGGGCCGTCGCGGCGGCTAGGTTGCGCTCGGCAGCGCGGATGTCCGGCCTTCGGCGGAGAAGCGAGGCGGGATCGCCGATGGCGACGCTGTCCGGCGGCAGCGGAATGTCCCGCACAGGCGCCAACAGCGGATCGAGCGATCCCGGCGCTTCGCCGGCAAGCGCGGCGAGCGCATTCAGGTAGATCTCGATCTCGGCTTCGGCAGCGGCGAGCTCGCTGCTCGTCGCCTGCACGGCGCGGTCTGCCTGGCCGACGGTAAAGGCCGGGACCGTGCCCTGCCGGAAGCGCTGCTGCGCAAGCTTGAGCTGCTGCTGCTGGAGCCCGAGTGCCCGCCGCAGCGCGGCGGCGCGCTGCTGCCGGTCGCGCAGGTTGATGTAGGTTTGCGCGACCTCGGCAGTCAGCTGGACCTCCGCGTCCGCAGCGTTGTAGGCGGCCGCGGCAGCCAGAGCATTGGCCGCTTCGATTGTTCGCACCTGCCCGCCGGCAAGGTCGATCTCCCAGTTGGCGTTGAGCCCCAGATTGTAGAACCGCAGGGATGTGTCCTGTTCCTGCGCCGACGGAGGCGTCGGCGTCGGGGTGGGCGTTGGCCCCGGCGTTGGGGTGCTTCCCTCGTTCGACTGAAGGTCGATCCCCGGCAAGTCGGCGAACACGGCCGTCCCCTGAGCCCCCGCTGTCGGGAACAGGTTGGCGCGTTCCTGGCGGACCGACGCGCGCGCCTGGCGGATCCTTGCCTGGGCAGCCTCCAGCGACGGGTTCGAGGCGAGCGCACGCCGCTCGAGCTCGTTCAGCACCGGATCCCGAAGACCCGTCCACCAGGCGGCGAGCGCCGGCTGGTTCGAAGTCGCACCCGGCGCTTGACGAACGAACGTGGACCCTGGCGTGGCGCGGCCGAGCTCCTGCGGCCCGGAATAGTCGGGGCCGACGACGCATCCGCCGAGGAGCAGCGGGACAAGAACGAGGTAATTGAGCTTGGACATGAGCGCCTCAATGCATCGCCAGCGAGAGGCCCTTGGGCAGCGGACGAAGGAAAAATACGAGCGGAACGGTCAGGAGCGTCAGCAAGCCCATCCCCCAGAAGATGTCATTGTAGGTCATTACGAATGCCTGCTGCTGAATGGTTCCCGCAAGCGACTGAAGGGCCGCCTCCATGCCTCCCAGCGAGTGCGACATCCCGGAGAGATATTCCTGCAGCCGAGGGTCGTTCGCCCAAAGCGTCTCTTCCATGCGGCGGCTGTGAAGCCACATGCGCTGGTCCTGGAATGAAGCCAGCGCTGCCAGGGCGAACGAGCCTCCGAGGTTTCGGGCGGCGTTGAAGATGCCCGATGCGTCGCCCGCGTCCTCCTTGCTCACCGAAGCGATGGTCGCCTGATTCAAAAAGAGCATGGTCAGGATCATGCCCACTCCCCGCATCAGCTGTCCTTCCGTGAAAGCTTCGCCGGCTGATTCGGCGGTGAGGCTGGTGCTTATGAAGCAGCTGACGGCCATGATCGCCAAGCCGACGCCCACCGCGATCCTGATGTCGACCAGCCGGATCATGAAAGGAATGAACGGCATCAACAGGAAGGCGGGCACGCCCATAAGGAAGATAACAAAGCCGGTTTGAAGCGCATTATAATCGGCGATCAGCGCGAGGAACTGCGGGATCACGAAGGTCGAGCCGTACATCACCATTCCGAGCGCCAGCGCCATGACGACGACGCTGCCGAACTGTCGGCTCAGGACGAGCCGCAGCTTCAACACGGGCTTTGCCGCCCGAAGCTGCCCGATGCCGAGCAGCACAAAGCCGACCACCGTCATGATTGTCAGCTGCACGATCAGAGAGGATTCAAACCACTCCTCGCGATGCCCTTCTTCAAGCACGACGGTCAGCCCTCCCAAGCCGAGGATCATGCCGATGATGCCGAGCCAGTCTGCCTCCCGCAGATACACCCAGTTCGTGCGTTCGTGCGGCAGGCCGAGCAGCAGGAGCAGGAGCAGCACCGCGCAAACGGGGACGTTGACGAAGAAGGCATAGTGCCAGCTCAGATTCTCCGTCAGCCATCCCCCGAGAAGCGGGCCCAGGACCGGCCCCAGGATCACGGTCATTCCGAACAGGGCCATGCCGATCGGCTGTTGCTGAGGGGGAAGGCGTTTGGCCACGATCGTCATCGCGGTCGGGATCAACAACCCTCCCATGAGGCCCTGACCTGTTCTGCCGACGATCATCGTGCTCAGATCCGTTGCCACCCCGCACAGGATCGAGAAGCCGGTAAAAGCGGTCACGGCGATAAGAAGCAGGGTCCTTAGTCCCAGGAGACGCTCGAGCCAGGCGCTCAATGGGATGACGACGATCTCCGCCACGAGGAAAGAGGTCGCAATCCAGGTTCCCTCCGTGCCGGTCGCTCCGATCTCGCCCTGGATCGTCGGAAGCGCAGAGTTGACGATCGAGATGTCGAGAGTAGCGAGCAGCGCACCGAGCGCGCCGGCGGCCACGGCGATCCACGCGGTCGCGTCCGCCCGTTCGGGCCGGGCTGCACCTGCGGGAGCTGCGGCTGTCGCCAACGCCTAGCGCTCCCGGCTCGCCGCCCGGCGGATCCGGTCGAGCTCTCCTTTCGCCGAGCGCGTGTCGACCGTCACTTCGACCGACATTCCCGGCACGAGCAGCCGGCGTACCTCGGGAGGCGCGTCGATCGCGATCCGGACCGGAACGCGCTGGACGATCTTGGGGAAGT
>SXGU01141410.1_pt1 | contig 55787 bp, 49 predicted proteins | sample 3174531 | NCBI WGS metagenome assembly SXGU01 (sample SAMN11356863, study PRJNA531348) | freshwater metagenome | isolation source: freshwater sample F1-140 | place: China: Fuxian Lake, Yuxi | collected 2017-12-25 | reverse complement strand
GCTGGTTCGACATCACAGACCCCTCTCTGCGGACAAGCCGCCGTTAGGTCTGCTAGTCGAATCTCTCCTCTCTCAAGCTGGCTGGTTTTGACTCCTCAAATCTGCCGATTCACTGGCTGGTTTTGCGCGCCGACTGACACGTGAGTCCGTCCCGCGCGGCTTCGTGCAGGTCGTGGGACACTCGGTTCGTCGTAGCCACGGTCGCCAGGCCGTGGATGGCGAAGACATCAACGTCGCGGCCTCAGCCGACCCACGCTCTGGCGAGCGTGGCGACGAATTCTCCGGCAGCGGCCGCGAGGAACTGGCCGACTGGATCGCCTCGTCGGATAACCCGCTGACGGCGCGCGTGATCGTCAATCGTGTCTGGCAGCATTTGTTCGGACGCGGACTGGTCGCGACGCCTGACAACTTTGGCGTCTCGGGCCAGAGGCCCAGTCATCCGGAACTTCTCGATCATCTCGCGGTCACGTTCGTGGCGGACGGCCGGTCGGTGAAGCGGCTGATTCGGCGGCTGGTGCTCAGCCACTCGTATCGGCTCAGCACGACGCATGACACGGACAACTTTCAACGCGATCCAGACAACGCCTGGCTGTGGCGGATGTCTCCGCGCCGACTCGACGCCGAGGCCGTTCGCGATGCGATGCTGGCCACGGCGGGCAAGTTCGATCTCACCCCGCCGACCGAGTCCGTCGTCGCACGCAACTCCGAAGGTTACACCGGCGGACTTGATCGCGGCGGCCAGATGCTCGAACAACGATTCCATTGCCGCTCGGTCTATCTGCCGGTCATTCGCGGTCGCGGATTTGAATCAAACACTTCGCAACTTCGATCTCCGGCGAGCCCGCCCCGCTATGCGGACGCGTGAATGGAGGCCGTGCTCTGCTCCCATTCCAGCAGCCGTGTCACTGTCTGCTGGCGATAGTCGAAGATCGCTTTCAAGTCGCGTCGGACCATCAACCCGTGCATCGCTTGGCCAATCCAGCCGAGCGGCAGACGGTAATTCACCTCGTCGATCATGCGCGTTGAGTCAACGACCGCTTCAAAAGTGTGTCGGTGATGCCACAGCACATACGGGCCGCGCAACTGAACATCGACGAACTCAAATGGCGGGTTCCAGACCGTGATGGCTGTCGTCCAGTTGATCGGCATGCCGTGAACTCGCAGCGCGTATTGAATAATCGTGCCGACTCGCATGTCGATGTCACCGGGCGTGAGGATTTCAAACCGCAGCAACGGTGGCGTCAGCGTTTCGAGATTTCGCGCGTCGGCGAAGAAAGGGAAGACTTCGTCGAGCGGCCGGTCGATCGTTTGCTCGCGGATCAGTCGATAGGTGCTCATGGCGTCGCTCATTTCTGTGACGGCAGCTCGCGATGCAAGACCGCTCGCAAGGCCGTTTCCAAATCAGGGTGTTCAAATTCAAAGCCATGTTTCTGGAGTTGCTCCGGTGCAACGCGGATGCTGGCGAGCAGCAGTTCGTCGGCCATTTCGCCGAGCACCAGACGAGCCATGAAACCAGGCAGCGGAAACAACGTCGGTCGCCGCAACACTCGGCCCAACACGCGAGTGAACTCGGAGTTCGTGACCGCACCCGGAGCCACCGCGTTCACCGGCCCGGTCAGCGATTCCCCTTCGACAGCGAACAAAATCGAACGGACCAAGTCTCGCAGCGAAATCCAGCTCCAATACTGCCGTCCGCTTCCGATCTTCCCGCCCAACCCGAACTGAAACGGCAGCAACATTTGCTTGAGCGCACCACCATCCGGCGACACCACCACGCCGATTCGAAGGTTGACAACTCGAATGCCCGCATCGACGGCGGGTTGCGTCGCTCGTTCCCAATGCGTGCAAACTTCGGGAAGAAACCCGCGTCCCGGGAGCTCCGCTTCCGTCAGCGGTTGATCGCCCCGTTCACCGTAGTATCCAACGGCCGAGGCACAGACCAAGACTCGCGGCGGGTTGGGCATCGACGCTAACGACTTGCAGAGTCGATGCGTCCCGATCACACGGCTGTCCCGAATGCGAAGCTTCTTCGCCGCATTCCATCGGCCGCTCGCGATGTTTTCGCCCGCCAAATGCACGACCGCGTCCGTACCACTGAGCCCCGTGAAATTCAACGAACCAATTTCGGGGTTCCAGGGAATGCTGTTAGGCAGTCCGCTGATCGAATTCCTGCGAACCAAACGTCTCGCACTCCATTGGCGATTTTCAATCTCCTGGCAAAGTGCAGAGCCAACCAGCCCGGAGGCTCCACTCACCACAATCGTCTTCGTTCGCGGCGTCACCGGAGCCTTTGGCTGTTCGAGTCGTTGGTCCACCGCCGCAATCATGGTCAATTCCTTATGGTTTGAATTACGAACTTTAAGACGAAACGAGTAACGGGATGATTCTCAGGCGACTTCAACCTTTGTTTGATCGCCGAACTTTTGCTTGTATTGATCGTGCAACTTTCTGACGGCGACTTCTTTGCTCTTGGCTTCCACTTCAACAGTCAGGCCGAGACCGGCCCAACAGGTGGGGAAATCATCGATCTCGATCTCGTCGTGATGCCGCGCGGGCTTCGGCCCGGACCACCCAGCCAACGGACTGGAAATGTGAAACAGCGGCTCGCGGTTCCAAGTCTCAATGGCCGCTGCTGTAGCCTCTTCAATGCTCAATTCGTCAGGCAGGCAGCGGTGATGATGGACGTCGTAAACGACCGGCAATTCAGTAAAACGAGACAGGGACAAAAGGTCGGACGGGGTAAAGGTCTTGTCGTCGTTCTCAATCGTCAGCCGCGATCGAACGCCCTCTTAAAGCCGATTCACATTGCAAGCGAAAGTCACCAGTGCAGCCCCTTTATTGCCGTAGGCTCCGCCGCCGTGGATGTTGATGACATCCGCGCCGACCCACTCCGCGACTTCCGCGTGATACTCCAAATCCTGAATCGACTTTTCGACCACATCTTCTCGCGGCGAGTTCAGCACGACGAATTGATCCGGATGAAATGAAGTGCGAATGTCGTGCTCGGCCGCGAAATCGCCGCAACGCTGAAGCGTTTCAACGATGTTCATCGCGTCCGGCAATTCGTCGATCCGATAGCCAACTTCAGGGTGCGTCTTGATCGGCAGAATTGAACTGGGAATCCGAAAGCAGCCGATGCCGTGCTATTCGCAATATCTCAAAGCCGCCAACAACGTTTATGCATTCGCCAGGCATAGATCCGAAACTTTACGCAGTCGTTCCGCGAGCGGCATTCGCATCAAAGACGAGGCTGTTGTCGTTCGAAATTGAATTGGCTCGTTGGCAAACTGACAGCAAAGACCCCATCGTAGGCGGGCAGTGCATGTCCGCTTCCGGCGCTGTTTCTTCGAAGTTGTCGCTATTGCCATGATCGATCATTCCTGGATTGAGTTCTGCCACAGTCATTCAAGAATTCCCTTGCAGGTGCGACTCAACGAACCACAGTTTCTTATCCAGCTCTCGCGAAATTTCGGTGAAGAGGTCGGCGGTGTCGGCGTCATCAAGTTCGACTGCTCGGCCGATCGCACTACGGATTGATTTGCCGACGACCGCCATCGACGTCGAAAGCGCGTCAACGTGATCCCGTCCGTTTGAAATCTCCGCTGGGTAGGCGGGCAACGAGGTCCGTTTTCCGACCGCGTTGATGGACCCCTCAGCCTGGCCGCCGAGTGCTGCGATCCGCTCAGCGACGTTGTCTGAGAATTCCACCGCATCTGCGGCAACACGATCGAACAACTCGTGCAGAGCGATGAAGTTCGGTCCCTTCACATTCCAATGAGCTTGCTTCGATTGAAGCTGCAAATCGATCAGGTCGGACAGTGCTTGATTAAGCAGCCCTACGGCGTGACTCCGAGTCTGTTCCGAAAGATTGTTCTTGGTCGGGTGCATGATTGATTCTCCGGTTGAAGGTTTGCGAAATGAGCTGTTGGCGCCGATCCATTCCGCACAGGATTTACTTTTGATCCTCTGGATGGTCGGAGCCGATGGCAGAAATCACAGTGGCAGCGATCGCAACGCCAGATACGAACATGCCTACGAGGAAGAGCGTCATTTCATTCATTGGGCGTTCCTTTCAACATGAGCGTGCCGAACGAAAAAATCGACGGCACCCAAAGACCAACGTACAAACCCTGTTCTTTGCTGCCGGTGAACCAGAGGTAGACCGACAGGAAAAACGACACACCAGCGGCGAGGACATACAACGCCTTAGCCTTCGATCGACGCGACATGGGATCCCTTTCTGAAAATCAACGAGTTAAAGAATTGGCGAGAACCGGAATCTCGGCCTCACGACTTGAGCTCACATTGAGACGGTCAACGCAAATGGAGTCAGCTTGGCGTCGTTGCGGATGCCGGCTGTCTTCGACCCAGTCTTCGCGCGTGTAAATCACGACCGACGTGTCGGTCTCGCGAACTTCGATCCGATTCAAGCGGAAGCCGAGTTCGGTGATCTCGGTGAAGAGTTGGTAGGCGAGGTTCTCGACGCTGGTGGGGGCGTCGAGCAATTTCATTCGCAACGATTCGCCGGTTCGCTCCGTGTGGCCGCAGAGCGTTTCGTACAACGGATCCGCGACATGAATCAGCATCGCGTGGTCATATTGGGCCTTGAGAAACGGCTCGATCAACCGATCGAAGTCGCCGAACAGCGTGCTGATCGGTCCCGTCCGCTCAACCTCGAAGAAGCAGCGGACGCCGTACCGATGTCCGTGCAGGTTGCGGCACTTGTCGTCCAGCTCTTCGTTGCGATGAGCCGCGTAAAACTTGTAATCCTTTTGAATGATCATGATGCTCTCTGCTGTGCTCGGTTCACTAATAGAAAATGCTGGCGGGGCCATGCGTCGGGGGTAGGCGCTTTGTTATTTCGCGCCCGCCGGCCCCGCCAGCCAACGACTCACAAGAACTTCTCAACCTTGAGGTGCTCGTCATCATCTGACGAAACGGTTTGTAGGAGGACGGTCGAAGGTCGCGGTGTCACGACTTGGCTACTTCCGCGGTTCGTGTTCGCTTCCTAACCGGAATTTCGATTTCAAAAAACCGTTGTGATTTCCAGACGAACGGACTGTTGTAGCCCATCACGCGAACCTTGCCGTCACGTTCGTAGTCGGAATCATTCTGAGCCAGCCAGGACTCCAACGACTCGATGTAGGTGAAAGCATTCGGATCGAAATCTCCCGTGAGACCGATGGCGACCGTGAACATTGCGGGAATGTCTTCCACGATCACTCCCCTACCCGCGTCCCCGAGTTTGCCCCAATCCTGCGCGCCGTATAGGAACGCCATGTCGATCTGCTGATACTTGTGACCGGCTTCGTCGTAGCGCATTTCGACGGGCGCGGTCATTTCGATCTTATTGGATTTGATGTGATTGAACAACGTGAAGAACGCGTTGTCTTTTTGAGATGGTGCGCGGGCAAGTCGATAGGACGGATAGTGCTTTAGTTGGATCTCGCCGAGTGCGCACGGTTCGGGAAACCCTTTGGGCAAGTCCGACTCCTTCTTGATGCGGAAGTTCAGAATCGCGGCGGACTCGGACAAGGCGGTTTGCAGCGATTTGACCTGCTTGTTGACGTTGGTTTCCGGTTGATCAAGGGCCGTTTGCAGTTTTGTCGAGATCAACAAGTTGTTCGGGCTAGCCAGGATCACGGCCTTCGCGGCAGCTTGTAATGTGGCCAATCGATCGTCCGTCGCTCGGGGTTTGGCATCGGCCAAAGCCTTGTCGATCAGCGCGATTGTGTCCGCCCCGGCCTTGGCTGGTGGATCGGCTCGAAGAATGCGTGCGGAAGCAATGATCATCGCAGTGGTCAGTGCCAGAATCAGAGTGAGTTTCATGACGGACCTCTCAAAGTGAATCGGGGATTATCGCGGTTGAATGAGGGGCAACGTTTTTCATCCTTTGATGAGAGACATCACTTCGGCTCTGCTGGCGGGATTCGTTTTGAACAGGCCCCGAACTGCGCTGGTGACGGTTTGACTGCCCGGCTTACGGACACCACGAATGCTCATGCAGGAGTGCTCGGCACTGATGATCACGGCGACGCCCTTGCTCTCCAATTCTGTCTCAATCAGGTCCGCGACCTGTTGGGTCAACCGCTCTTGAACCTGCGGACGCCGCGAAATTTCGTCAACCACGCGAGCCAACTTGCTTAAGCCTGTGACGCGCCCGTTTGGGATGTAGGCCACATGTGCGACACCCGAGAACGGCAACAAGTGATGTTCGCACATGCTGGTGAAGCGGATGTCGCGGACCAGCACCATCTCGTCGTAGGTCTCCGGGAACGTGACTCGCAGATGCCGAGCCGGGTCCTGCGTCAGCCCGGCAAACATTTCGGCGTACATCTTGGCCACTCGACGTGGTGTCTCCAGGAGTCCTTCGCGGTCGGGGTCTTCTCCGACTGCCGTCAGTATTGTGCGAACGGCTTGTTCAATCGAAGCCAAGTCCACCGGAGTGTCAGGTCGACGCTTACGAGTTCGCAACACACCCGACTCGGCGACAAAAGAGGTTCGAGGAAGGTCATTCATTCTCTCAAGCAACACGGGCATCACGTTCTCCTTTGAAGTTTTCTGAACCAACCCTGAGTGAATCGGCCGGTTTGAATCATTTACATGAACGCTTTGACCGATTTAATTTCTGGAATGCAACAGGCGATTTTACAGAATATCGGAAATTCAAAGAAACTTCTCGTGGTTTCAAGCGGAAAGAGCCAGCAGCGACTCGGCTCGACGAGAACGTTATGGACGATTTAATGTTGTGCAGCGGAGTTGGATCAACTATTCTCACTCGCGTCATGGCTTCAACAGGAGATCTCGTGAGAAACCTTGTCCTTCGGAATTTGACTCCAGCGGCGATGCTGACCTTGTGCCTTTCCTCGTCAGCACTGGCTGACGGTCTATCCGCGGAAGAACAACTGCAAGGTTCTGCTCACTTTCATTCGGTGGGATTCCAGCCCACCGGGCATTTGACCTGGCTTGAAGACAGCTCGGTCCCACAATTCCAGTCGTTACCGCAACTCGACCAGAGCATCCTCGGTGAACCCGCGCGATCAATTGATTCGTCACCCGACCGTCGATCGGGGGCTGATTACGGCGGGCGATCGCCATTCACCTCGCGGCTGTGGTGGATTCCTCAGCAAAAAATTCGCAATCAGCCGGACTACTTGGCCATGAATAGCGAGGAATTCGAGGTGGCCTTTCCGTTACAGATTGCCCCCAATGGAATCTGGCTGGGATTGGGGAGTATCCAGCGGTTGGGGATCAATACTTCAGCAACGCTTCCGGATTCGGGTCTTTCCGTGCCAGACGAATTGTGGGACATCGATGTCGGCGCGATGCACATCCGCTCGTTCGAGAACGGATGGCGGGCGGGCGGCATGTTTCGCGTCGGTTCTCCGAGCGATCGTCCGTTCTCGGATCTGCGCGACTTGACCGTCACGTTGCTAGGGTTCCTAACCGTCCCCAGCGGTGAGCACGACGCCTGGAATTTCAGCCTGTTCTATTCACCCACCGGTCAAATCATCTTTCCTATTCCGGGCGTGGCCTACATCTGGCGGCCGACTCCTCAGTTCCAGGCGAACCTGGGAATCCCGTTCTCTCTCGACTACCGGCCAACTGAGTCCTTGACCATCACGGCCAGCTACCAGCCGCTGAACAATGTGCAGGTGCTCGTTCGTCAGTCGCTCGGCGAAGCGTGGAGCATCTACGGGGCTTATCGGACTGTGAGCGAAACGTTCCTGCCGGCCGACCGCCTCAAGGACCGTGAAAGAACCTATCTGTTCGACCAGCGGTTGTCGCTCGGTATTGAACGCCAATTCGGTCGCGGATGGAGCGTGGATCTTTCAGCCGCCTACGTCTTTGACCGGCAGATGTTCCAAGCAGAGAAGTTCTCTGGCAGCCGGCGTGACGAACTGGAGATCGATCCAGGCGTGGCGGGCATGTTACAGCTCGTGTGGAGGCGTTGAGTGACTTGAGTCAAACCTCGGATGGAGTTCCTCCATCCCCTGCCATTCTGTTTCATTAGACCGTTTTGATTGAGTTGTTAATTCCATTGCCCAATCGTTGAAATCCCACAAACGCGAGATGATTTGAAAGAACTGAGTGAACGTCGCCACAAAATGTCAATCAAGCCGCGAAACTGGCAGAACGAGTTGGACGTTTTATGATTGAGTCGCGGTGGTGGTGTGGCTACCAATTTGCGCGGTACGACAACAGGAAACCAACGAAGGCACATAGATTATGGAACAGCTTCTTTCACCCAAACAAGTGGCCGAAGCGATTGGGGCGAGCGAATCGTCGCTCAAGCGGTGGTGTGATCAGGGGCTGATCCAAACGGTGAAGACGGCCGGAGGACATCGGCGCATTCCGGTTCAAGAAGCGCTGCGATTCGCTCGCGAACAAAATCATGCCGTCGTCGAGCCACGCATTTTGTCGATGCCGGCCAGCGAAGACCGTAAGGCTCGGCGCGTCGAAGGTTGTGCCGAACGCCTCGTTGAGGCCTTGCTGACCGACAACGACGCGGCGGCTCATGCGATCGTGTTCGATTTGTTTTTGGCGGGTCAGCCAGTGAGCCTGGTCTTCGACGAAGTGATCGCGGTCGCCTTTCGCACGATTGGCGAAAAATGGGATAGCCACGAAGTAGACGTCTATCAGGAGCGTTGCTCGTGCCAGATAGCGTTGCGCGTGCTGCACGAATTGCGTTCCAAACTGGTTTCGCCGGAACGGGAATTGGTCGCGCTCGGAGCAACGATCGAGGGGGACCAATACTCGCTGCCAATAACGATGTCGGAGATGGTGTTGCGGTCCGTCGGTTGGGATGCCCGATCGCTCGGTTCGTCGATTCCCTTCGATTCGATGATCAACGCCGTCAAACGGCATGAACCGGGATTGTTCTGGCTGAGCGTTTCGTTCATTCCCGACGAGTCGGCATTCATCTCCGGATTCAATCGCTTGTTTGAGGCTGCGTCCAAGATCAACACCGCTGTCGTTGTTGGTGGGCGAGCATTAACGACCGAGATTCGGACGCGGCTCCGCTATTCCGCCTTCTGCGACACGATGCGGCACTTGGAAGAATTCGCCAAGACTCTGCGCCGCCAAACGGAAGCCGTCCCGAAGAAAGCCCGCAAACCACGAAAGAATGCGTGAGAACAAGATGACATCCGCCCGATTTGATTCTGCCGTAGCCACGTTCGCAAGAACGTGGGTTTTCTCGTGCTTGGCCCACGTTCTGGCGAACGTGGCTACGACTTTGTGCGCCGCCGATCTAACCACGACGTGGCCGCAGTGGCGCGGTCCGTCACGCGATGGGCAAGCCGCAGCAACGCCCGTGTGGCCGGATCGCGTCGATGAGGCGAGGCTCGTTCGGAAATGGCGCGTTGAATTGGGGCCGAGCTATTCCGGGCCGATCGTCGGCGAAGATCTAGTCTTCGTCACGGAGACTCGCGGGAAGAAGTCGGAGGTCGTGCAGGCGTTGTCGCGAGCCGACGGCAAGGTCTTGTGGACGGCTGAATGGCCGGGAGCGACATCGGTTCCGTTCTTCGCATGGGAGAACGGCGAGTGGATTCGAGCGACTCCGGCCTTTGACGGCGAATCGCTGTTCGTCGCCGGGATGCGTGACGTGTTGGTGTGCCTCGACGCCGCAAACGGCAAGGAACGCTGGCGCGCCGATTTCGTCGAGCGGTTCAAATCGCCGCTGCCGACATTTGGTTTCGTGTCGTCGCCACTGGTGGATGGCGAGCACGTTTACGTTCAAGCCGGAGCCTCGTTCGTGAAGCTTAACAAGCGAAACGGCGAGACAGTGTGGCGGTCGCTGCAAGACAGCGGCGGCATGAACGGCAGCGCGTTCTCCTCACCAATGAAAGCGACGATTGCCGGACAGCCTCAGTTTTTGGTGCAGACTCGCGAGAAGCTCGCGGGGATTGACGAAGCCACCGGCAGCGAACTCTGGTCGCAGAAGATCGAGGCGTTTCGCGGCATGAACATCCTCACGCCGGTCGTCGTCGGCGACGCAATCTTCACGAGCACCTACGGCGGCAAATCGTGGCTGTTCGATCTGACTCGCAGCGGCGACGTGACCGCGACCGAAAAAAAGATGTCCGTGACCGAGCGTTGGCAGAACAAGACGCAAGGCTACATGTCCACGCCGGTCGTGATCGACGGCTACGTTTACACGCATCTGAAGAACCAGCGTTTCGCGTGCATCGAACTCGCAACCGGCAAGGAGCGTTGGACGACTCCGCCGTTCGGCAAGTACTGGAGCCTCGTCGCTCAAGGCCGCAAGATTCTGGCCCTCGACGAACGAGGCGACTTGCTACTGATCAACGCGAACCCGGTGAAATTCGATTTGCTCGGCCAACGTCACGTCAGCGATTCGCCCACTTGGGCACACATTGCCGTCTGCGGCGACGAAGTATTCGTTCGAGATCTCAAAGGGCTGACCGTACATCGTTGGGGCAGCGGAACCGATGCGGGAGTCCCCGCGAAATGAAGATCGCGATCATTGGTGGCCGTATTTCGGGACTGAGGGCGGCCTATCGGGTGTGGTCGCAGAGCCTCGCACGTCGCGACGCCAGCATCATCGATCCGTTTTGGGGAACCGGGTTTGTTCTCGTGATGTGATTCACGCTGGCATCGACTCTGCCGGCGCAAGCCGCCAAGCGTCCGTGGCTGCTCGCTGCACTGACAACGATCTGGGGCTAGCGGCTGTTGCAGTATTTGCTGTGGCGAAATTGGGGGCACGCTCGCGAGCGGCTTGAGCCGATCATCGACCTGGCCCATCGACTGCTTCGCCTCGTCGCTGATTGCGGTTGGCAGCTCTTTGACTTCGTACTTCTTGCCATCGAACAAATCGTAGGCGGTCGATTCCGGATGCAGCATCAGCCAGTGCGACCAATCGGTCATCACGTTGGGCACGCGCGTCAGCCGAGCACCCGTTTGCGGTCCCGCGATCGCTCGCCCCGACAGCGCGGACCACAAGGTTCCGTCACGTCCCTTGACGATCATCACGCCCAGACGCCAGCCGTGAAACTCGTGACCGTAGTCCTTCTTGTACGCGGTGACGTAGCCGCCGTCCGGGTCGTAAAAGAACAGCCCGTAAGTGTCATTGATGACGCGCGTGGCCGACAGAAAATGCCGAACCGGAATCGTTCCGCCATTGTGAGCACCCCGAATCCACGCCACGCCCCGGTCGTCCGCCTGCACGAACTTCTTGCGATGCTGCGTCGATCAGTACGAGCATTGCGGCTCCGTGAGCGCCTTGAACAAACCGGGCTTCAACAGCATTCGCGGCTTCTCAAGATCATCCGCGCCGCACGCATGCCACACCCAGACGCTCGCAGCCACCACCAGGCACGCATCGCCGGTTTCATGACATCCCCCTTCAACATTCTTCAGGACATCGGCCGTAACAGAACGCGGTCGAGAATGTATCAGCCCATCAGCCGGCACGCGCCAGCGTCCGGTTCAAACGCCACGTCAGCCTCTGAACCGGACGCTAGCGCGTTCCGGCTGATGGGATCTGTTGCGTGCGAAACTCGGAGGGGGTCGTGCCGGTGGCGGAGCGGAAGGCGCGGGTGAAGGCGCTGTGGTCGTAGAAGCCGCAGGCGTGGGCGATCTCGGACACGGATTGATCGGGGTCGCGCAGCATCCGCGATGCTGCCGCGATCCGCGACTTGGTGATGAACTGGCTCGGCGTCAGACCGAAGAGCCGCTTAGTCAGACGAGCCAGTCGCTGCGACGAAAGTTTCGCGCGACGCGCGAGCCAGGCGGGAGTCACCTCCGACGACAGGCTTTGCTCGAACTCTTCGAGGGCGCGTGCGAAGTCCTTTGGAATCTCGTGTTGCTCGACCGACGCGCGGACATCGCGCGAGAAGCCGATCAGGCCCACGACAGCACCGTTAGAATCCAGCATCGGCAGCTTCGTTGTCAGGCACCAGACCGGGTCGTGCGGTCGATGCCATTGCATTTCGATATGGTCCACCAGCGGACGTCCGGTGCGCAGAACTTTCTCGTCCTGTTCGGTGGGAATCCGGCCAAAGTCACCGGGGCAAATGTTGCGCGGGCATTTGCCGATGACTTGCGACTTGCTCTTCAAGCCATGCCGAGCCACCAGCGACTCGTTCACGGCGACGTAGCGCCCTGCCGCGTCCTTGACGAAAAAAGCCACGTCCGGCGAACGGTCGAAAAGCCGTTCCAACAACGCTACGTCCACCTGCGAAACGTGCGGTAGCTTGGCGGTGTCGGGATGTTTTGTGCGCGGATTCACGGTTCGTTGCGTTTCTGAGCCAAGAGTGTGGTGGTCGTGGAAGTTTCAGTCGTGGCATAGGCTTCCAGCCTGTGATTCTGCCGGGAAGCGCATGACAGGCTGGAATCCTATCCCACTTTTTTGACAGTGCGATGGCCGATCATTCTACCGGAGAAATCCCATGAAGACCTGCGCGGAAGGATTTCAACGCGCCGAACGCGAAGTTCGTGTTGGCCACTGGCTGTGGTAATCCTAGCCGCGAGGGATTCGGCTTGCAGATCGCTGAATCTCAACTCGCAGTCGATGGCGACAAGGGCAAATCCCCGGAATTCAAAGGCAACGTGAAAGCGGTCGATACTCGCGACCTGTGGCGCGAAGCCGACGTGTCTCCGGTGAACCAAGGCTACCACTACAATCACAACGCCGAGACCTACTACGAAACCGGCGACGCACTAGGCCGCGCGATGGTCAAACTGCTAGAGATCTCCTAGAGATCTCCAAGTGAGTATAACTGCCACCGCAATCACCGGAATGAAGGATCGACTATGAGACTGCTTCTACTTCGCTTCATTCTGATCGCGATTGCGACAGACGCTGCGACTGCGAGCGCGGCGGACACGCCGCGCTACAACGTGTTGCTCATCATGGCCGACGATTTGCGGCCAGCGATGGGCTGCTACGGCGACGCGCGGGCGAAGACGCCACACCTCGACCGGCTTGCCGCGCGGGGCATCCGCTTCGACCGGGCCTATGTGCAGTATCCCGTCTGCAATCCCAGCCGGACTTCGATGCTCACCAGCACGCGCCCGGAGCACAACGGTGTCACCGGCAACGGCACGTTCTTCCGCGAGAAGATGCCGGACATCGTCACGCTGCCGCAGTTGTTCCGGCAACACGGCGCGGCGGCGGTGTCCTACGGAAAAATCTATCACGCCGGCCTCGTCGAAGGGGATACGGAGAATCGCTTCCTCGACAGCGGCAAGTCGTGGGACGAAGCGCGCATGTTTAGCGCGACGAAGCTCGGCAACACCGGTCCGCACCACAATCTCACCAGTGGCAAGCTCAAGTGGTGCGAAGTGGCGGACCTTGAGGGGGCCGACGACGACCAGTCCGACGGCCAGACCGCAGTGCAGACCATCGCCGCGATGGAACGGCTCGCCGGCAAACCGTGGTTCATCGGCGCGGGCTTCCATCGTCCGCACGACCCGTTCGTGGTTGGGAAAAAGTACGTCGCGCAGTTTCCCGCCGGCTCGCTGACGCTGCGCCGCGACCCTGCCGACGCCTCGCCGCTGTTCAAGCAATCGCTCGGCGGCGGCGCGTTTGAAGAGGCGTTTCAGAAGTTCGACGATCGCGATCGGATGGATTTCCTCACGCATTATTACGCCGGCGTGACGCAGACCGACGCGCAGGTCGGCCGGCTCATGGACGCGATGGACCGCCTGAAACTCTGGGACTCAACCTTGGTCATCTTCGTCGGCGATCACGGCTACCACCTCGGCGAACGCGGCTGGTGGAACAAGAACACGCTGTTCGATCGCTCGTGCCGCGCGCCGTTTTTGCTCGTCGCTCCGGGCGTGAAGCCCGCCGTGTGCCGCAGCCTCGTCGAGTTCCTCGATATTTACCCGACGGTTGCAGAACTCTGCGGCTTGACCGTCCCCTCGACAGCAAAAGGCAAGAGCCTCCAGCCGCTGCTCGTTGATCCGGCAAAGACCATCCACGACTCCGTGCTCACGCACATCACACGTGGCCCGAATGCGAGCGGCTTCGGCCTGCGCACCGACCGCTGGCGTTACATCGAATGGAGCGACGGCAGCGCGGAACTCTACGATCACAACCGCGATCCAGAGGAATGGCACAACGTCGTCACCGACCGAGCGAACGCGAAGAAGCTCGCCGAAATGAAAGCCCGACTCAGCGCCCATCGTTCTGAGTGAACCTATAGAGATTTTGGACTGCGGCAGCCTGCTGCCGCAGTCCAAACCAAAGGGGACGAGACATCTATGATCCGAACGTCATTCACTTTCCTGGCGTTACTGGCCTGTGCGGCCCTCGCACTCGCCGCCGAGCCGCGGACTCGCGTGTCGATTGTCAGCGACGCGTTTCAAATCAACGAGCGGCCGACTTACGCGGGCCGAAGTTGGAACGGCAAGCGGATTGAAGGGCTGCTGCTCAATAGCCGCATGGTGCAGGCGACGTTCGATGACTTGAACCCGCAGACGCGCGAACGCTGGGCCTATCCCGATACGAAGGTTTGGGACGCCGGTCGCAACTTGCGTGAGTTTCTGGCCGCGATGCCCGAGTGGCGGAAGCACGGGTTGCTCGCCATCACGGTCAATCTGCAAGGGGGCAGTCCGCAGGGGTACTCGAAGGAGCAACTGTGGCATAACTCCGGCTTCACGGAGTCCGGTGCGTTGCGGCCTGAATACATCGCGCGGCTGTCACGAGTGCTTGAGAAAGCAGATGAACTCAGCATGGTCCTGATCGTCGGCTACTTCTATTTCGGACAGGACCAGCGGTTGAAAGATGAAGCGGCGGTGATCGCCGCGACAGATGCCGCGACAAACTGGTTGCTGAAGAGCGGCTTTCGCAACGTGCTCGTCGAGGTCAACAACGAGTGCAACGTCAAAGCCTACGATCACGAGATTCTCAAACCGGATCGCATTCACGAACTGGTCGACCGCGTGCGGCGCACCGAGCATGACGGGCGACGCTTGCTGGTCGGCACGAGTTACGGTGGCGGAGCAATCCCGCGCGAGAACGTCGTGAGGTCGTCCGACTTCCTGCTGCTGCACGGCAACGGTGTGAAGGAACCGGAGCGCATCACCGAGATGGTTCGCAAAACGCGCGGCGTGCCGGGCTATCGCCCGATGCCGATCCTGTTCAACGAGGACGATCACTTCGACTTCGATCAGCCGAGCAACAATTTCGCATCGGCGGTCGGCGAATACGCGAGTTGGGGTTACTTCGACTACCGCATGAAGGACGAAGGCTTCGACGAGGGTTATCAAAGCGTGCCGGTCAACTGGGGCATCAGCAGCGCTCGCAAGCGCGGCTTCTTCAAACTACTGAGCGAAATCACGGGAGAGAAGCCATGAATCAGCGCCGAGTCCTGATCACCGGGGCTGCGGGGAATCTCGGGTCAAAGCTCGCGGAGCATTGTCGTGGATCGCTCGAACTCGTGCTGCTCGACAAACCCGACGGCGACCTGAGCGTCTGGGACGAGCGTTGGGTGTCGCGCTTCAAGGGCGTCGATGCGGTCGTGCATCTGGCGGGCGATCCGGTCGCGTATCACGGCTGGGATGAACTCACCGGGCCAAACGTCGATGCGGTGCTCAACGTGTTCGAAGCGACGGCTCGCGCGCGAGCGAAGCGGCTGATCTTCGCGTCGTCGAATCATGTGATGGGGGGCTACCAAGACGGCGAGCCGATCCCGATCACGACTTCGCTGCCGCCGAAGCCGGGTCTGCGTTATTTCGCCGACGGAGCCGACCGCTTCAGCGGTCCCTATGCCGCCGCGAAGTTGTTCGGTGAACGGCTCGGTCAACACTACGCGACGACGCGGGGCCTTGAAGTGATCGCCGTCCGCATCGGCTGGGTGTGGCGCGGCGCGAACGTCGCCTCGGAATTGCCTGCCGAGCGCGGCGAGTGGTTCCGCAAGATGTGGCTCTCCGACCGCGACTTCCTGCTACTGATGGACTGCTGCCTGACGGCCGAACTTCGCGAGCCATTCGTCATCGTCAACGGCATGTCGAACAACTCCGGCATGCGCTGGGACTTGAACGGCACGAAAGCGGCGATCGGCTATCGAGCGCAAGACGATGTCGAGTGGGAGAGTTGATCGTTGTGGATCGCGGAGCGAAACACGCCTACCAAAGATGCAAACGACATCCCAAACAAAGACCGTATTCATGCAACGACTCTTACTTCTTCTGATGCTCCTCGCTTGGGTCTCACACGGGATTGCAGCGGATGTTCCGAGAACCCCGCCGCCCAGCATCGTGCTCATCCTTGCCGACGATCTCGGTTACGGGGATGTGCGTTGCTACAACGACCAATCGAAAGTTCCGACTCCGCACATTGACCGGCTCGCGCGCGAGGGAATGCGATTCACTGACGCGCACAGTCCCAGCACGGTCTGCACACCGACACGCTACAGCCTGATGACGGGGCAGATGGCGTTTCGCGTGCCGAATGGTGGCACGGTCTTCACCGGAGTCGGCGGGCCGTCGCTGATCGCTCCGGGACGGCTCACGCTGCCAGCCATGCTTCGCGACAACGGCTATGCCACGGCGTGCGTCGGCAAGTGGCACGTCGGGATGACGTTCTTCGACAAGGAGGGGCAACCAGTGCGCGGCGATGGCGTCGAAGCGGTTCGTCGCGTCGATTTCTCGCGACGCATCGCAGGCGGGCCGGTCGATCATGGCTTTCAATCGTTCTTCGGAACCGCTTGCTGTCCGACGACCGACTGGCTGTATGCCTTTATTGAGAATGACCGAGTCCCCGTCCCGCCGACGGGACTCGGTGAGCCGAACGCGCTAGCGTCGGGCGTTGTGTTGCCCGCGGCCAGCGCCGACGGCTCACGCTTGAACGGTTTGCTCGATAAATCGAAGCTGCCGAAGCATCCCTACGCGAACGATTGCCGCGCCGGGCTGATCGCGCCGGACTTTCCGATGGAGGAAGTGGACCTCGTCTTTCTGAAGAAGAGTCGCGAGTTCCTGGAGCAGCACGTTCGCCAGTCGCCGAGCAAACCGTTCTTCCTGTTTCACTCTGCGCAGGCCGTGCATCTGCCGTCGTTCGCCGCGCCGAAGTTTCATGGGAAGACCAAAGCCGGCCCGCATGGCGACTTCATCCATCAGCTCGATCATGTCGTCGGCGAGTTGCTCGCGACGCTGGAACAACTCGGCGTTGCCGACAACACGATTGTCCTCTTCACCAGCGACAACGGCCCGGAGACCACCAGCGTCATCCACATGCGAGCAGACCACGGTCATGACGGAGCGCGGCCCTGGCGCGGAGTCAAACGCGATAGCTGGGAGGGCGGGCACCGCCTGCCGTTCCTCGTCCGCTGGCCCGGCAAGGTGAAAGCGGGCACGACCAGCGCGCAGCTCACCAGTCTCACCGATGTGATGGCGACGGTCGCGGCGATCATCGGCGCGAAGCTCCTGGACAACGCCGCTGAAGACAGCTTCAACATGTTGCCCGCATGGCGCGGCGAGGACCACGCGTCGATCCGACCGTATCTCTTGCAGCAAGCTTTTGGCGGACAACGCACGTTGTCGATTCGTCGCGGCGATTGGAAATACCTCGACCACACCGGCTCCGGCGGCAATCGCTATGACAACAACCCCGGACTCAAACCGTTTCACTTGTCCGACACGGCTCCCGACGCGCCCGGGCAGCTCTACAACCTCGTCACCGATCCCGGCGAAACGAAGAACCTGTACGATGCCCGGCCAGAAATCGTGGCCGAACTAAAAGCACTTCTGGATCAATCCAAAGCCAATGGCCGCAGCCGACCCAGCCAGCACTGATACTGAGGGACCAACACATGGGTGGCCAAGCGATTCAATAAGACGATGAGAACCAACACAAAAACTGATGTGGCACTGCTCACCGAGCGGCGGTACACGACGGCCGTTGCTGCCGAGGGAGATTGGTATCTGGACAACATCCTGCGCGATGACCAGTTATTGCAATCGGCCTTGGAGGATCACGGCCTCTCTTCGGTGCGGCTCGATTGGGCCAGCCCCGATGTCGATTGGTCGCGATTTCGCTGCGCTGTCTTCCGCACGACGTGGGACTACTTCGAGCGGCAAGCCGAGTTCACGGCGTGGCTGAACCGCATCCGCGAGCAGACACGACTCTGCAACGACGCGGCGCTCATCGACTGGAACATGGATAAGCACTACCTCGCCGACCTGGAGGCGCAGGGCATTTCGATCGTGCCGTCGAAGTTCATCGATCGCGGCAGCACGGTCACGCTGCACGAACTGCTCGACAAATCGGGCTGGGACGAAGCCATCATCAAGCCGTGTATTTCCGGAGCGGCCCGTCACACCTATCGCGTCAATCGTGCGAGTGTCGCGACCTTGGAGCCGGTCGTGCGGCAACTTCTGACCGAAGAGTCGCTCATCCTGCAACCGCTTCAACACAGCGTAATGAGTCACGGCGAAGACACGCTCATGCTGTTCAGCGGCCGCTTCACTCACGCGGTGAAGAAAGTTCCCAAGCAAGGGGACTTCCGCGTCCAAGACGATCACGGCGGAACGGTCTATCCCCACGAACCGTCCGCCGCCCAAATCGAGTTCGCTCAACAAGTGCTGGCCGCATGCCCGTCCGCACCGGCTTACGCCCGCGTGGATTTGGTGCGCGACAATCACGGAAACCTCGCGGTCATGGAGTTGGAGCTGATCGAACCTGAACTCTGGCTGCGAAACCATCCCCCCGCGGCAACCGCATTCGCTGATGGCATCGCCAAGATCGTGCTCAACTAACACAGCGTTGGCGGCAGGAGCGGCCGTCGTCAACATCGCCACTCTGATCCGGGAAACTGTCGGAAGTGCAGTTTCCACCGAATTCCCTTTTCACCGAACCACCATGAAACACCTTCTCGCAGTAGTCATCTGCGTTCTTTCCGCAGCCACACTCAGTGCTCAAGAGGTCGTCGTCTACGGCGGCACTCCCGGTGGGATCGCCGCGGCGATTTCGGCGGTGCGGCTGGGGCGGAGCGTCGTGCTGATCGAGCAGCACGCGCACATAGGCGGGATGGTCTCGAGCGGACTCGGCAAGAGCGATGTCGAGAATCGGGCAATGATCGGCGGGCTGTTCGTCGAGTTCACACAGCGCGTGAAGCGGCATTACGTCAATCGTTTCGGTGCGGATTCCGAAAACGTGACGCTCTGCCACGACGGCTACTACTCGGAACCGTCGGTCGCAGAGGCGGTGTTCGAGTCGCTGCTGCGAGAGCAGCCCAAGATCACCGTGCTCAAAGGCTGGCGGCTGAAGTCGGTGAGCGTCGAGGCGAATGTGCTGCGATCCATCGAGATCGAGAATTACAAGACCACCGAATCGCGACGGATGACCGGGCGAGTCTTCATCGACGCGACTTACGAGGGAGATTTGTACGCCGCCGCCGGCGCGGAGTTTCGGCTCGGTCGCGAATCGCGCGACGAGTTCAAAGAGCCGCACGCGGGCGTCGTGTACTTCGATTATCAAGACCGCAAATTCCTCAACGGCACAACCGGCGCGGCCGATGAGCGGCTGCCGGCTTACACCTATCGGCTCTGCTTGACGACCGATCCGAACAACGCGCGGCCGCTGACCGAACCGCCGCCGGAGTACGATCGGCGGAATTACGTCGGCTACTTCGATGACCTGAATGCCAGGCGACTGGCGGGGCCGAAAGTCTTCAAGCCGGGACGAGGTTACAACCCGGCTCACTTCAACACGCTCGTGCGAGCGCTCTCGATCACCGACATCCCGAACGCGAAGACCGACGTGAACATCAACCCGCGACCGCTCGGCTTTCCGTTCTGCGAGGAAAACCGCGGCTACATCGCTGGCGATGACGCCACGCGGCAACGCATCGCGCGGCGGCATCGCAACCTGACGCTCGGACTACTGTGGTTCTTGCAGCAGGACGACGAAGTGCCGGCCGCGCATCGCGAGCTGGCTCGGAAGTATCACTTGCCGCGCGATGAGTTCATCGACAACGAAGGGTTTCCGTTTCAGCTTTACGTCCGCGAGGGTCGGCGGCTGATGGGCGAGTACACGCTGACCGAGCACGACATCACCGGCGACGGCCGCGACCGCTCGCCGCGCCGCCATGCCGACAGCATTGCCGTCGGCGAGTTCCCCATCGACAGCTTTCCCACCCGCAAACGACAGCCGGGTGACACGCTCGTGCTGGAGGGCTATCTCGGAATGCTCGATTTCCTCACGCGGCCGTACGAGATTCCGTATCGCATCCTGCTGCCCAAGAAGATCGACGGCCTGATCGTCCCGGTCGCCGCCTCCACCACGCACGTCGCGTTCTCGTCGATCCGCATGGAACCGACCTGGATGTCCCTCGGCCAAGCCGCCGGAACCGCCGCGCATTTGGCCATCCAACACAACTCGCCGCCGCGCCGCGTGCCGATCGCCGAACTGCAACAGTCATTGAAAGAACAAGGCCAAGTGCTGCATCATGCGAAGAAGTAGAAGTGGCACTCCTCGCTGTGAGGTCGGCGAAGCTGCAACCAAATTGGCGAGCCGGGCGGCGTTAGCCTCCGGACGAGTGCATGCCGTGTTGTCCGGGGGCTAATGGCGTCCGGCTCGCCATTTCGAAACGAACCGTTTGATATCTTCACCAGGAGCCTCTGCCGATGAACTCGTTGAGATTAGCCGTGCTGATTTCGCTCGCGATGCCGTTGATCGCGAGGGCGGACGCGGAGAAGTCACCATCGGCCGCGCCCAACTTCGTCATCATCCTGGCCGATGACCTCGGTTACGGCGATCTCGGTTGTTATGGCGCGACGCGGGCGCGGACGCCGAACATCGATCGGATGGCGCGCGAGGGACTGCGGTTCACTGATTTTCACTCCAATGGCTCGACCTGTTCGCCAACGCGGGCCGCGTTGCTGACGGGGCGGTATCAGCAGAGGTGCGGTATCGTCGAGGCGCTCAGCGAACGCAGTCCGGGGTTGCGCGATGAGCAGCGCACCATCGCCGAATATCTGAAACCCAACGGCTATGCAACCGCCGTGTTCGGCAAATGGCATCTCGGTTCGAAGCCCGGCAGCGCGGCGTTGCCGAATCGACAAGGCTTCGACGAGTTTCTCGGCTCGCGACACGGCGGCATCGACTACGTTTCGCATGTGGACCGCTACGGCCGACTCGACTGGTGGCACAACGACGAGCCGCTCGTCGAAGAGGGTTACGCGACCGACCTGCTGACCGATCATGCCGTGCGGTACATCGAGCAACACCGCGACCGTCCGTTTTTTCTGTACTTGTCGCACACGGCGATTCACTTTCCGTGGATGGCCCCCGAGGATCGAGCGCATCGCCGCATCGGCGAGAACTACGACAGTGCGGAGAAGGTTGGCCCGCATGTTCCGGCGGAGATTGGCGGCGTCGTGAATCGCATGATCGAGCGGCTGGACGACGGCGTCGGCCTTGTGATGGACGCCATCCGTGCCTTACCGCCGGGCCGCGAAACGGTCGTCCTCTTCACATCCGACAACGGCGGATACTTGCGTTATTCGGGCTTCTTCAACATTTCGTCGAACGGCCTGTTGCGCGGGCAAAAGGCGGGACTGCACGAAGGGGGCCATCGCGTACCGTGCATCGCCTGGTGGCCGGGCCGCATCGCCGCCGGACGTGAGACCGATGCCACGACGATGACGATGGATTTACTGCCGACGCTGCTCGACCTGGCGAAGATCGCTCCGCCCCCCGCCGCGGCGGCGCACGCCCTCGATGGCGTGAGTCTCGCGCCGCTGCTCTTGCGCAATGAACCTCCGGCCGAGCGGACGCTCTGCTGGAAAGCGGGTGACTCGTGGGCGGTTCGACAAGGGGCCTGGAAGGCGATCGTTCAGCACCGCGGCCCGCCCGAACTGTATCACCTCGGCCGCGACATCGGCGAACGCCGCAACCTGGCCGACACCGAACCCGAACGCCTCCGCAATTTGCTCGCCGCCTACGCCGATTGGGAGCGGCAGTTTCCGTGACGCACTTTCATCCGCAGCCTGGCCTTGCTATCCGCAGGCTGCTGATATTTCTTGGTTGCCTGCGGATGGCAGAGCCGGACTGCGGATGAAAAACAAAAAACAAGGAGACTTGAACAATGAGCTTGCTGAGAGTTGCCGCACTGTTTGCTTTGACGATGACTTCAATCACTTCCGCGGATGAACCGACGGAACCTGCCGTCGTGCTGAAGTTGAACGGCGCGATCACTGACCCGGCGACGATCGACTACGACGCGCTTCCACGACTCAAAGGACAACACGCGGTCGTGTGTCCGGCGACGGATGAGCTCAAGTTTCAACTGCACGACTATTTGATTCATCACGACGGCAAGTATTGGTGCTTGTTCAGTCACGGGCCGGTGGTCGAGGACATGCCGACGCAGTTCCTCAGTTACGCGACGAGCGACGATGGGCTGACCTGGAGCGCGGCGAAACCGGTCATGCCCCCGCCGGAGGCTCCGTATGCGTACATCGCGCGCGGGTTGTGGCTCCGCGACGGCGAACTGCTCGCGCTGGCCGCTCACTTCCGCGACAAGGGAGCGTTCGGCGTCAACAAGGAGCTCAAGCTGCAAGCGTTCGTGTGGGACAAGGCCACTGACTCGTGGAAGTTCAAGGCGACACTGTTCAACGACGCGATCAACAACTTCGCGCCGCAAAAGCTCGCGAACGGCGAATGGCTGATGACTCGCCGCGACGCGCGGTTCAACGTGTTCATGCTCGCCGGCGGCGTGAAAGGACTCGACGACTGGCAATCGTTTCCCGTCGTGAAGCGGCAGGAGGTTCCCAAGTTCGCGCCCGACGAGCCATTCTGGTGGCAACTTCCCGACGGTCGATTGCATGGATTGTTCCGCGACAACGGCGGTTCGAGCCGCCTGTATCAAGCCTTCTCCAGCGACTCCGGCCGCACTTGGACCCGGCCGCAAATCACCAACTTTCCCAACGCCAGCAGCAAGTGCTATCCGCTCCGTCTGACGAGCGGCAAGTGGGCGATGATCTCCAACGCCAACCCGAAATGGGGCCGCCGCGAGATGTATCTTTCGCTCTCCGACGACGGCCTGACGTTCACGACAATGGCTCGACTGGAAATCCCGTTCAAGCAAGCCACGACGTTCCAATACCCGCACGCGATCGAACAGGACGGCCACCTGCTGATCATCTTCTCGCAAAAGAAACTGCAAAGCGAAGTGCTGAAAGTGCCGCTGAGCGACATCGCAGCACTGCGCCTCGAATGACAATCACCAAGTGGGCATCGGTTTGTGATTGGGGCATCATTGCCTTAGCCGCCGCACTTCTTCAATTTGGTCTTCTGAGGAAGGAACTCGCGCTCTGAGCCTGCTTCGGCAGACGCTGAGGCGCACAAAGGGGCGGCTCAAGAGTTTCATCTGTCGTTTTAAGTTCGCTGATAGATATCGGGAGATTTGGCTTTGAGAAGCGGTCCTGCAAAGTATTCGCGAACGACGCTGGATCCCTGCTGCGAAGACAGCGGCATGGCCGATTCGGAGTGTTCTGTGCGCGGATTTACGGTTCGATGCGATTCTGGGCCAAGAGAGTGGCGAGTGTTGGAACTAAAATGAACGAGCGAAATCCGTCGTCTACAATGCAGTAACGCCTCCCATGAAGATTGCACACATCTTTGCTCACCGAGTTGAGCTGCCGTTGGTCGAAGGTTCTTACAAGTGGTCCGGCGGAAAGTCGGCGTCAGTGTTTGACAGCACGATCATCGGCGTTGAGACGGAATGCGGACTCGTCGGCTACGGCGAGGTCTGTCCGCTGGGGCCGTTCTATCTGCCGGCCTACGCCGAAGGTGTGCGAGCCGGACTTCGCGAACTGGGACCGCATTTGATCGGCTTCGATCCGCGCGAGCTTGCCAAGCTGAACCATCGGATGGATGCGGCCTTGAAGGGGCATCCGTATGTGAAGTCGGGGATCGACATCGCATGCTGGGATATCCTGGGCAAGGCGACGGGCTTGCCGGTCTGCGTGCTGATGGGGGGCCGGTTCGGTGAGAGCGTGCGGCTGTACCGGGCGATCTCGCAGCAGCCGCCCGATGAGATGGCTCGCAATGTCGCCACGTATCGCGAGCAGGGTTACACGCGGTTCCAACTGAAAGTCGGCGGCGATCCCGATCAGGACATCGAACGCATTCGCCAGGTCCGCAAGATTCTGAAGCCGTCCGATCGCCTCGTCGCCGACGCCAACACCGGATGGACTCAGCACGAAGCGATGCGCGTCGTGCGAGCGGTCAGTGATGTTGACGTCTACATCGAACAACCGTGTCTGACTTACGAAGAGTGCCTGTCGGTGCGACGGCACACGAACAATCCGTTCGTCCTCGATGAGAACGTCGATGGACTCGACATGCTGCTGCGAGCCAAAGCCGACCTCGCGATGGATGTTGTGAATCTGAAGATCAGCAAACTCGGTGGGCTGACCAAAACGAAACAGGTTCGCGATCTGTGCGTCTCGATGGGCATCGCGATGACGCTGGAAGACAGTTGGGGCGGCGACATCACGACGGCCGCGATCGCGCATCTGGCTCACAGCACTCCCGAAGAGTTCCGTTTCACGAGCACCGACTTCAACAGCTACGTCACCGTCAGCACGGCCACCGGCGCACCTCAACGCGAGAATGGCTTCATGGCCGCCAGCAAGTCGCCGGGATTGGGCATCGAGCCGAAGATGAACGTGCTCGGCAAACGAGTCGTCGAGGTGACTTGAACACGGCATCATCAGGGTTGTGAGCGGCAAGGCGCTAGCCGCCGGTCTTGTAGAATCACCGGCGGCTAGCGCCTTGCCGCTCACGAACAGAAATCCCACGTTCTGGCGAACGTGGCTACAAACCGATAGGCCTTTGGTGAGGAAACGCGATGAACTCAAACATTTTCCAGGGCTGTGTCCCAGCGCTGATGACCCCGTGCTTGAATGACCGCACGCCGAACTATCCGGCCCTCGTGAAGAAGGCTCAGGCTTTGATGGCAGCGGGCATGAACGGAGTCGTGTACTGCGGCTCGATGGGAGACTGGCCGCTGCTGACGGATGAGCAACGGCAGGAAGGCGTGCGCCGGCTGACCGAAGCCGGAGTCCCTGTCATTGTCGGCACGGGTGCTCAGAATCCCGCGCGAGCCGCCGCTCATGCCACTCACGCGCAGCATGTTGGAGCAAAGGGTTTGATGGTCATTCCCCGCCTCATGTCGCGCGGCACTTCTCCGGCGGCTCAGCGAGCACACTTCGCTGGCGTTCTGTCAGCGGCACCCAACCTGCCCGCCGTGATCTACAACAGTCCGTATTACGGGTTCGAAACCAAAGCACCGCTGTTCTTCGACCTGCGTCGCGAGCATCCGAATCTCGTCGGCTTCAAGGAATTCGGTGGTGCGAACTCATTGAGCTACGCCGCCGAGCACATCACTCACGCCGACAGCAACGTCCTCCTGATGGTGGGCGTCGATACGCAGGTGTGCCACGGCTTCATTCATTGCGGCGCGGTGGGTGCGATCACCGGCATCGGAAATTGTCTGCCGCGTGAAGTGCTGCACCTGATCGCGCTTTGCAAACGAGCTGCCGCCGGTGATGTCGAAGCCCGGCGATTGGCGCGGGAACTGGAAGAAGCCTTCGCCGAGCTGTCTCGTTTCGACGAAGGGCCGGACCTGGTGCTGTACTACAAATATCTGCTCGTGCTGCTGGGCGAGGCCGATTTCGAGCTGAACTTCAACGAATCCGATCGGCTCTCACCCAGTCAGAAACACTTTGCCGAAGCACAGCTAAAACTCTTCCAGCAGTGGTGGAGTCAGTGGTCAGGCAAGGACAAAGTGTGATGAGCAGGAAAATAGTTTTCACAGTGATTGCCAATTCAAAGGATCGATCAATGACGACTCGCTTCGTGATGCTGCGACTGACTTGCCTCATCTTGCTCGGCCTAGCAGCGCCGTTGCAGGCGCAGGTCGATTACAACGGCAACGACAGCCCGTGGGGGCAGCGCGCTCAATCGGGGCCGGATGCGGAAGTGCCCGGTTGGTTTTACAACCTGGGTCTGACCGGTTTGCGAGCACAGTTGGTTGCCGATCAGCCGAAGGCATTGCTCATCAAGTATGTCTTTCCGAAGTCATCGGCCAGTGGTCATGTTGAAGTTGGCGACCTCATCGTCGGCGCGGGCGGTCGTATGTTTCAAGAACCGCACCGCGATGGATACGGCGAGAAAGTCTTCGGTGCCGACGGTCCCATCTCTGAACTGGCGAGCGTGCTTGAAGCGAGTCAGAGCGGTGACGGAAAAGGCAAGCTCTCGCTCACACTGCAACGCGGCGGCGAGACCAAAGAAGTCGTGCTCGATGTCGGTGAGAAGTACGGCAGTTTCGCCGCGACCTATCCGGCGACGTGTCCCAAGTCCGACAAGGTTCTTGCCGAGTTGTTGGAGTACGTTGCCAAGCATCAACAGGAAGATGGCTCGTTCGGCGATCCCGTTCACAACACGTTCGCACCGCTGGCTCTGCTGGCGAGCGGCGAGTCAAAGTATCTGCCAGCCATTGAACGCAATGTGCGCTGGCACTGCCGGGAGACTCGTCCGAACGACAAGCGATATGCCGATTTGATGAACTGGACCTACATGAGCGCCGCGATTGTGCTCTGCGAATACCACTTGGCGACCGGCGAGAAATGGGTGCTGCCGGAGCTTCAGGAAGTCCACGATCATCTGGCGAAAGCTCAGTACCTCCACATGTCGCAAATCAACCCGAAGACGAAGAAGTCGCACCCGGATTCGTTTCCGAAAGGTCCGAAGGACTCTCACGGCGGCTGGGGACACAACCCCGGCTTCGAGGGCTACGGCCCCATCGCGATGATCACGGGACAGGGGGCATTGGCCTATTCCCTGATGCACCGCTGCGGGATCAAGATCGACCGCGAGAAGCACGACGCGGCTTTCGCGTTTCTCAAGAAGGGGACGGGGCCAAACGGCTACGTTTGGTACGGCGACCAAGTCGGCGGACCTCCCAACGGCTGGGCCGACATGGGTCGAACCGGAGCCACTGGGATCGCCAACTTCCTTAGTCCGTACTCCGAGCCGGTCTATCGCGAACGAGCGATGTCCCATGCCAAGGTGATCGGCAAGCATCCGCAGAGCTTCCCAGATACTCACGGTTCACCGCCGATGGGTATGGCCTACACGGCACTCGCCGCGAACATCGACCCCGACAGTTTTCGCAAGCTCATGGACGCCAACCGCTGGTGGTTCACGATGGCCCACTGCACCGACGGCAGCTTTTACTACCAACCCAACCGCGACAACGCGGGCTACGGCTCCGACTCGCGCATGACGGCCTCGTCCGTGGTCGCGTTCATCTTCACAATCCCCAAGCGCAGCCTCGTGATCACCGGCCTCAAAGAACACACACGATGACTCACACGCGAATTCTGTTTGTTGGACTCCTACTCTCAACCTTCGCGGCGTCGCGCGCGGAGGAGGTTCCTCAGACTGTCGAGCAGCTTTGGGCCGACTTTGATCCTCAGAAGGACTCGCTCGACACCGAGGTCATTCGTGAGTTCAAAGAAGACGGCGGTGTGTTTCGGCATGTGCGGTTTGTCGTCGGGACGTTTAAGGGGAAGACGGCTCGTATGACGGCCATCTTTGGCTTTCCCGAAAATGCTAAAGGCCAGCACGAAAAGTTGCCGGCAGTCATGCACATTCACGGCGGCGGGCAGCGGGCCTTCTTGAGCGAAGTGAAGTTGCTTGTGTCACGCGGGTATGCGGGCTTGTCGGTGAATTGGGGCGGATCGGCGGGACAAGTGCCGTTCAATTCGGTTGAGGGTGCTCAGCCGGGTGATCCGAATACCGATTGGGGCGCGGTCGATCCGAGTCAGCTCAATGCCACTCGCTACAATTCGATCCTGCCGGGGCCACTGCAACTCTACGAGCAGATCGAGCATCCCAAGAACAACAACTGGTACTTGCTGGCGCTCGCTTGTCGGCGTGGACTGACGTTTCTAGAGCAGCAGCCCGAAGTTGATCCGAAGCGGCTAGGCGTTCACGGGTATTCGATGGGTGGAAATCTCACGATGTACGTCGCGGGAACGGATAACCGCGTGAAGGCTGCGGTCCCTGCCGTTGGTGGAGCTGGCTGGCGTTGGCAACCGCATGAGGTTCTCGGCGGAGTCGTTCAGCAGAATCACATCAAAGGGGATGTCGATCTCTTCCGACGCACCCTCAGCTTTGAAAGCTATGCACCGCTCATCCGTTGCCCGGTCCTGCATCGCAGCGCGACGAACGACTTTCATGGTTGGATGGACGATGTCTATCGCACGAACGCGCTGATCCCGAATCAGTCGCTGCGGTTCTCGTGGACGCAACACGTCAATCACCGACTCAGTCCCGAAGTCGCGGTCTCGATGCCGCTATGGTTCGATCATCATCTCAAAGGGGGCCCGGCACTGCCTGAGACGCCCGAGTCGCGGCTCGTTTTGCAGACGGCGGATCGTGTGCCGGAACTTCGCGTCATTCCCGACGTGAAGTCGCTGCCAGTCGCTCGTTGTGAGATTTACTACAGCGTTGATCCCGACCCGCGTGCCCGCTTCTGGCGGAGTGCGGATGTGACGCGCGACGGCGAATCGTTCGTGGGGGAGCTTCCGCTGCATTCGCTCGACCTGCCGCTGTTCGCGTTCGCCAACGTCTATCACACACTACCGAAGGCTGAGTCGTTGGCTGCCATTCCTGGCCACAGCAAGCCGGTCACTGAACTCTGTGTGAGCAGTCAGTTTCACACCTTGAAACCGGTCGCGTTGAGTGACGCGGGCGTCGTCGCGTCGCTCAAGGTGAGTCTGCTCATCGACAACTTTTCGTCGTCATCTGCGATGCGCGATTGGTTCTCGGTCAACGCCGATCATCTGACGTTGGCGCAGTTCTGGACGCGCAAGCTGACCGATCCCGTCTGGCGAGGCCGCGATGGAGCGAAACTCAAACTCACGTTGAAGATGCCCAAGACCAACACGCTGAGCTTCGTCGTCATCGAGAACGAATGGCGTTCGTATCGTGGCCCGCGCAAGACGTTCGTCTGTGAGCGAGAAATCGCAGGCTCAGACGCCGAACAGTCGGTCCTCCTCGAAGCCAAGGACTTTGTTGCCGAAGGCGGTGCGTTGAAGTCTTGGGACGGCGTTGATCAGTTCGGTATCTGCCGTCACTTCGTAGAACGCGGCTCGACGGCGACTCGCAAATCTTTATGGACCGGCACTGCACCGACACTGGCAAGATTGGAGTGGGAATGAGCCGCTCTCGGGATGCTGCGACGAGCGACAGGTGGAATATCTCCCCGTAGACTCATCAAAGTTCAAAGGTGCCTTTGGCGCGGATCGAACAACCTTATTTCTTCAAGGGTGATGAACAGAGTGCAAACGATTGCTTCATACCTGGTGCTTGCTTGGCTGTTGTTGCTTATGACACAGGCGTCGGTCTGCGCGCAGAATGTTGCCGGAGACGTGACGGTTCCGAAGGATGTGGCCGCCGTGCTCAACAAGTTCTGCGCGGAGTGTCATGGCGAGCAGACGCGCGAGGCGGAGTTGCGACTGGATTCACTGGCGTCGCTGGAGATGACCGCGCGGTTGGAGGTGATAGGGAAGGCACAGGAGCAAATCGTCTTCGGGCTGATGCCGCCGCGGGACGCCAGTCAGCCGAGTGCTGAACAGCGGCAGCTTGTCTCGGATTGGTTCGCCAGCGAGTTGCGGAAGAACAACACACCGACGCTCGAAGACAACTTGCGGTTGCCGAACTATGGCAATCGAGTCGATCACGCGAAGCTCTTCAGCGGCGGGGTCACAGCGAAGCCGTTCACGCCGGCGCGGCGTTGGCTCGTCAGTCCGCAGATTTTCACCGAGCGGGTGCTCGATGTGTTTCAGTTGCAGGGACAGGAACGGGACGGGCGGCGCTTGCAGGGTTTTTATGGCGTGACGAATCCGTTCGTGCTGCCCGATCAATCGGGAGTGCGCTACTACGACCTCACCGCGCTGGATGGCGGGCATCTGCTGGTGATGCTCGGCAACGCTCAATGGATCTCTGCACGGCAGTTGCGAGCGGCTCGCGTGAAGAAGGGCGAGCTGAAGGCGGATCAGTGGGAGAATCAGATGGATCGTTGGTCTCCGAAGACGACTCCGGCGGCCTTCGAGCAGATCGTGCTCAAGACCGACGCACCGTCGGATGAAGAGATCGCCAGCGCCGTGCAGGCGCAGTTCGAGTGCGTCCTGCAACGCCGCGCGACCGACGAGGAAGTGCGGAAGTATGTGGCACTCACGCGCGATGCGATCATGCTCGGCGGCAATACCGAAGGGCTGCGGCAGATGCTCGTGACTGTGCTGCTCGAGTCCGAGTTTCTGTATCGACTGGAGTTCGGCGCGGGGCCGCCGGATGTGCACGGCCGCGTGAAGCTCTCGCCTCGCGAGGCGGCTTTCGCGATCTCATATGCGCTCGGTGATCGCGGCCCGGATGCGGAGCTGAAGCAAGCGGCGGACGAGGGGCGGTTGCTGAGTCAAGAAGATTACCGGCGCGAAGTGCAGCGGTTGCTCGCGGATCAGAACTACTACTGCGCGCCGGTCGATCCGTCGCTCAACGGCAAGCACATCCAATCGCATGTGACGTCGCATCCGAAGTTGGTGCGGTTCGTCCGCGAGTTCTTCGGCTACCCGGCCGCGATGAAAGTTTTCAAAGACAGCCCGCGCAGTGGCGGCTACTACCAGAACCCGGATCGAGGCCACATGGGCTCGCCCGGTTGGCTCGTTCAAGAAGCGGACGAGTTCGTGATCGCGTGCCTGAAGCAAGACGATCGCGTGTTCGAGACGCTGCTCACGATGGATCGTTTCTTCGTCTATCACAACATGGATACGCAGGCCGGGCGCGAATGCATTGAGCTTTGGAAACGGTCGTATGAGGCGATCAAGGACAGCGACTGGAAGACGAAGCCGGAAGACGTGATGAACGAGCATTTCAAGCTGCTGGTCGCCGCGAAGATTCTTGATCCGCGCACGAAGGAGCTGTGGAAAGAGAAGCGGTCGTTCTTGTCCTACATGTATTACTTCCAAGACACGTTCGGGCAGGGGCGGACTCCGTTTACTCGCGGACCTTTCACGCACGGCTACAGCTATCACCATTCGCAGAGCTACAGCCTGCCGCCGCTGCCGGAGCGAGGTCGTTACGAACGAGTCGAGACGCCGCGATACAAAGAGCCGCGCGACAAGCCGGAGTATTGGGACTACCCCGTCGAGCAGCCGTTTCCGATCGCTCATCGCAAAGGGTTGCTAACTCATCCCGCGTGGCTGATTGCGCACTCGCAGAACTCGGCAACCGACCCGATTCGGCGCGGCAAGTGGATTCGCGAAAAGCTACTGGCCGGCAGCGTGCCCGATGTGCCGATCACCGTGGATGCTCAGATCCCCGAGCACGCCGACAAGACGCTGCGCGAGCGACTCGCCACCGCGACCAGCAAGCAGGAATGCTGGAAGTGTCATCAGTACATGAACCCGCTCGGATTGGCCTTCGAGATGTACGACGACTTCGGTCGCCGGCGCACCGCCGAGTCGCTCGAACATCCCGACAGCCTGATTGCCAAAGCGACGGCGAAGTACGGAGCCGACACTTACAAAACGGCTCCGCTGATCTCGACCGGTCGCCTTGAAGGGACGGGCGACGCGACGCTCGACGGCGACGTGACCGACGCGCTCGACATGATCGACCGGCTCGCGAAATCCGACCGCGTGCGGCAGTCGATCATCCGGCACGCCTTCCGCTTCTTCCTCGGTCGCAACGAACTGCTGAGCGACTCGCAAACGCTCATCGACGCCGACCGAGCCTACGTCAGCAGCGGCGGCAGCTTTCAAGCCGTCGTCGTGTCGCTGCTGAGTTCGGAGTCGATCATGTATCGAAAATGACATACTCTGTTCGTATTGATGTGCGTGAGCCGCAAGGCGCTAGCCGCGGGTTGTGCCGCGACAGAACCCACGGCTAGCGCCTTGCGGCTCACAAGACTTGGTACAACTCAAATTCCCAAGGAACATCTTCATGCTCACTCGCCGTGCCTTCCTTCAAGCGTCTGCCGCAACATCGAGCGGCCTCATGCTCGCTCCGTGGTTGCAGACCGCGTTCGGTGCTCCGCAAACGAGTTCTGCGCCGCGTCGATTCATCTTCATGCACAAGGGCAATGGCCTCTTTCCGCAAGTGATGGTGCCGCCGTCGCTGAGCAACACCGACAAGGAAAAGGAGCAACGCAAGCAGCCGTTCTCAGTCGATTTGAAGGAACATGAACTGCCCGAGTGGATGAGTTCCGTTGCCGAGCACAAAAGTCAGATGACGATCCTGCAAGGTCTCTCCGGCAAGATGTGTACGACGGGGCATCACACCTGGCAGTCGTCGCTCGGCGTCTACAAGGCCAACGAAGCGCTGACTTCGATCAAGTGGGCGACGGTCGACTTCGAACTCGCCCGCATGTTCCCGTCGCCGCTGGAGCACATCGAACTGGCCTGCTTCCCAAACGATGGCGGCAACGCTCGCGGTAATCTGAACGGCATCGAAAAGGGTTTCTCGGCCCGCGGTCCGCAGCAACCCAACTACGCCTTCGGTTCGCCCAAAGTTGCGCTGCGAGAACTCTTCAAGTCGGTCTCCAACAATCAAAGCGACCGCATTCAGTACGAACTCGAACGTCGCGTGTTGGAGTTCACGGCCGGCAGTCAAACGGGGATCGCGGCGCAGGTCTCTGGCACTGAGCGCGCGAAGGTCGCCAACTACGCCGAGTCCATCGACGCGATTCGTGCTCGCAACCAGAAGCTCGAAGAGATGTCCGATGTGATTCGTCGCAACCTGCCGCAGCTCGACGCGAAGTATCTGGCCGATGATCTCAGCACGACCGATCGGCAGTGGGGGCACACCGAGATTCTGTTGGCAACTTTGATCTCGGGCATGACGAACGTCGTCACGTTCACGGTCGATGAACTCGGCACGCACTACACCGGGCTGAACGGGATCGAGAACGAACGGGTCAACCTGCACGACGTCGGGCACGGCAAAGGTTTCGGTTCGCTCAATGCGGACGAGATCCGCCGCACGGTTCGCACTCAGCACATGGCCTTGATCGACAAGATCATCACGCGCTTGAAAGCTGTGCCCGAGGCGGACGGCAACATGTTCGACAACACGATGCTCTTCTACTTCCCGGACAACGGCGAGACGCATCACAGCACCGGCATCGAATGGCCGTTCGTCGTCTTCTCAGGCCGCAACGCCAAGCTCGACATCGCCGGCCGCTACATCCGCCTGCCTCATTGGGGAGAGGAAGGTCACAAGACGCTCGGCAACTGGTACACAACGCTTCTCAACGCCTACGGCAACCCGATCGAGCACTACGGCGAATTAGATGTGGCGCTCGAGAAGATGAAGCGCAACCAAAAGGGGCCGATCTCGAGGTTTGTGTAGAAGCGATTTCAAAACCGTAGCCGCACTCGCCAGAGTGCGGGTGAATGCCGAGAACACCCGCGTTCTGGCGAACGCGGCTACGACGTAATTCAACCGTGATTGAAACAACGATGAAACGAGTTTCCGCGTGTCTGTGTTTTTGGTTCGTCATCGCCAATTCGGTTGTCGCGGCGGGCGATCCAGCTTTGCCTGGTCATCATCCGCTGACGCAATCGCAAGCGGGAGAAGTGCTGATCTCGGAACTGCGTTGTGCGGCGTGTCACAGCGTCGTCGAGCGAGGATCTTTGCCTGAGAAGGCGGCTCCGGATTTGGCCGCTGTCGGGGCGCGAATCTCCCCCGAATTCCTCAGACGATTCCTCGCATCGCCGGCGTTGGCTCATCCGGGGACGACGATGCCAGATGTGTTGGTGTCGCGACCCGAAGCGGAACGGAATCAGATCGCGGAAGCGCTGACTCACTTTTTGATCTCACAGTCGAAGGCTGGCTTTCCGACGGAGGCCAGCGAGCCGATTGATCTTCAACAGGGCAAAGCACTGTTTCACTCGGTGGGCTGCGTGGCGTGTCATGGTCCGAAGGATGCGAGCGCCGGCGCACCACAGCAGCCGAAGCGCAATGACGAAGATGACGAAGACGAGGACAAGGCACTCGCCGCGAAGAGGGCGATTAAGCCGAACGCCGTCCCGTTGGGCCATGTCGCCGCCAAGTACAACGCGAAGTCGCTCAGCGAATTTTTGTTTCAGCCGTTGAAGGTTCGCAGTTCAGGCTGGATGCCGGACATGAAGCTGACTACCGCCGAGTCACTCGCCATCGCTGGCTATCTGATTGGTGAGCAGCCTCAACCGGTGAAGCCACTTGTTCCCGATGCCTCGTTGGTTGAGAAAGGAAAGAAGCACTTTCAGGAACTCAACTGCGCGGCGTGTCACTCACTTCCCGGTATCGCAGCGGCTCCGTTGATTGGTGCGTTGAAGACAGCGGACCTGACTCGCGGCTGTTTATCGAAGACGAGCGTCCGCAGTCCTCGGTTCCAGCTTGAAGACGTGCAGGTCAACGCGATCGTCGCGGCGTTGCGTGAAGAGACGTCCGCCGACTCGGACAAGCTTGTCGCGGCGAAAACGCTGACCGCGTTTCGCTGTACCACCTGTCACATTCGCGACGACTTCGGTGGCGTTCACGACGCACACAACCTGTTCTTTGCGGGGAGCGAACTGAAGCTCGGTGACGACGGTCGAATCCCGCCGCCGCTCACGCTGATCGGGGCCAAGCTGCAACCGGCTTGGATGAAGAAGGTGCTCTTCGATGGCGAAAGCGTCCGGCATTACATGGCGACTCGGATGCCACAGTACGGCACGGCCAATCTCCAGCACTTGCCGGCCGTCTTCAGTCGGCTCGATGTTCTGAACGGTGAGCCGAACGCGCTAGCGTCGGGCGTCGCGTCGCCCGCGGCTAGCGCCGGCGGCTCACGCGTGAAAGGACCGGAGATGAAAATTCCGAATCCAGAGAGTCGCACCGACAGCGAACGCGAACGAGAAAAGCTGCTGCGCGCGGCGGGGCGCGAATTGCTCGGCGACAAAGGGCTGAATTGCATCGCATGCCACAACTTCAACGGCAAAGTGGCGCAGGTCAATCAAGGGATCGACCTGCTGACGAGCTATCAGCGACTTCAACCGGGCTGGTTCAACAGCTACCTGCGCAACCCCGGCGCGTTCCGTCCGCGCACCGTCATGCCGACGGCGTGGCCCAACGGTGTCGCCGCGCTCAAGACGGTTCTCGATGGCCACACCGACCGGCAGATCGAAGCGATCTGGTACTACCTGTCGCTCGGCACATCCGCCGCCGATCCGCCTGGTCTCCGCGCGGTGAGCACGAAACTGACGGTCGATGATCAGGCAAAAACGTATCGCGGCCGCAGTCGAGTCGCCGGCTTTCGAGGCATCGCCGTCGGCCTGCCGGAGAAGCTGAGCTACGCCTTCAACGCCGAGACCGGCACGCTCTCCGCCATCTGGCAGGGCGACTTCATCGGCGTGAATTGGAGCGGTCAGGGTTCCGGAGATTTCAATCCGGCCAACGAAGCCATCACTCTGGCACAAGATGTTTCATTCATGTCGCTCGCCGATGAAAACGCTCCGTGGCCGCTGCTGCCTGTGATGACCAAAGAGGCTCGAACCAATCCCAGCCCGCTCTATCCGAAAAACGTCGGCTATCAGTTCCGAGGCTACTTCCTCGGCGAATCGTCGATCCCCACGTTCCAGTACCGCAGCGACACGATTGAGATCGAGGATCGGTCGGTCGCCGTTGGCACCGAAGAGCAACGGCAACTGAGACGCGTTCTGCAATTCGACTCGCCGTCACCGCAGACCGTTTGGTTTCGCGCACTCACCGGCGACATCGGTCAGGAGTCCGAGCATGTCTTCCGCAGGGGCCGACTGCGGCTGACGATCCCCGCGATCGAATCGAAACTGCGATCGCTATCCGACGAACCCAAGCGATCCGAGCTGCTCCTTCGACTGCAAATTCCTCAAGGCAAATCCTCTCTGGAGTTCCTTTATGAACCGCTCAAGAAGTAGCCGTAGGGTGGGACCAGCGGCGCTTCGCCGCGCCGGCCCACCATCCGACGTGCCGATTGCAGATGGTGGGCCGGCGCTCGAAGCGAGCTTGTCCCACCCTACAGCACTTCGTCAGAAAACAATCAGCCAGAACGCACTAGCGTCCGGTTCTTTCAACGAACCGTGGGCTAGTGCCCAGCGGCTGATGAGTCGTCCGACGCTGCGTTGCCACAGCCCGCTCGTTTGCCTGCTGTTTCTGATCGCCACGTCCACGTTGGGGACATCGCGTGCTGAAGAAGTCGGCGAACGCTGGGGAACCGAGGAACGCGAGCGCGAGTATTACCCGATCGTCAACATTCCGCTGCCGAAAGACACGGTCATCGAAGCCGGAGCCTTCGCGGTGCTGCCGGATCGCCGAATCGCCGTCGGGACGCGGCACGGCGAAATCTTTGTGATCGACGGCGTCGATGCACCGAAGCCGATCCCATCGTTTCATCGGTTTGCGACGGGACTCGACGAGATCTTCGGACTCACCTGGAAGGACAACGCCTTCCGAGTCACTCAAAGCTGCGAACTGACTCGCGTCAGTGACACAAATGGCGACGGAGTAGCCGATCGCTTTGAGACCATCTCCGATGCTTGGGGCTACGCGAACTATCACGAATATGCGTTCGGCTCGAAGCCCGATGCCGACGGAAACCAGTTCGTGGCACTCGGCTTGTCCGAGTCGTACCACTCTCACGCTTTGAACCGGGGCTTCATCATGAAGGTTGCGCCGGACGGAAAAACGACAGCGTTCGCGAGTGGCCTGCGTAGTCCGGGAGGCATCGGGTTCGATGAGCACGGTTCGCTTTTTTATATCGAGAGTCAAGGCCCCTGGAATTGTTCTTGCAGCCTGAAAACCGTCCCCACGAACAGCTTTCACGGTCATCCGGCGAGCTTCAATTGGTATCAGTACTCGCCCGAGCTAGGCCCTGCACCGGAGAAGCCAACTTCAGGCAATCGCATCGCCACAGAGAAGGACCGCGTCAAGCAACTGGTCCCGTACGCGGTGATATTTCCTTACATCCGCATGGGCCGCTCGATCACGGGGTTTAACGTGAACCGGACTCAGGGCAAGTTCGGCCCGTTTGAGAATCAGATCTTCCTCGGCGACTACACGCAGTCGATCCTGATGCGGGCGACGACCGAGCAGGTCAACGGCGTCTGGCAGGGAGCCTGCTATCCATTCCGAGAGGGCCTTTCGACAGGCATCCTCAACGTCGAATTCACTCCCGGCGGCAAGCTGCTGTGCGGCGGCACCAATCGCGGCTGGCCCGTTCGAGGCATCAAACCGTTCGCCCTCGAACGACTCGAATGGAGCGGCAAGACCCCTTTCGAAATCAACCGCATCACGATCGAGCCGGATGGATTCAAGGTCACGTTCACCAAACCGGTCGAACCGACGACTGGCAGCTCACCAGAGTCGTACTCGATCTCCGCGTTTACGCACCCGTATCACGCAGGCTACGGCGGGCCGGAAATCGAAAAGCACAAACCCGGCGTGAATGCAGTCGCATTGGCCGAAGACGGACTCTCTGCGCGGATCACGTTGGAAAAACTCCAACAAGGATTTGTCTACGAACTCGATGTCGCAGGGCTTCGCTCACGCGACAACGAAGAACCGCTGCATCGCAACGCGTTCTACACGGTCAATGAAATCCCGGTTCAACAAACGAAACAGTGAAACAAAACCAAACGACCCTTGTCTTTATTCGCTTGTCCCCATTCGCCTGTCTGAAACCCGGAAGGCAAATCAGCCCAAGAGTTCAGACAGACGAATGAGGGACAGGCGAATGAAGACAACTACCCTTGATCAGACGGAATCAGAAATGCCAGGCGTGCGACCAACCGCCTTTCCCCGGATTCTGTGCGCGTTCGTTGTCGCCGCGTTGCTTGGGCTTCAATGGAGTCACCGTTTGAACGCCGCCGAACATCCCGTCCCGGAGAGTCCGCTGTGGCTGACGTACTCGGGCGACAGGGGGCCGGGAGCGGGGAAGCACATCGTCCTGATCGCGGCGGATCAGGAATACCGCAGCGAGTACTCAATGCCGATGTTGGCGCGGCTCTTGGCCAAGCATCATGGGTTTCACTGCACCGTGCTGTTCAGCCTGAGTCAGGACAACGACGTCGATCCGACCCAGAAGATTCGCTGGGAGGACAAGACGGTCACTCACAACATTCCCGGCCTCGAACATTTGGAGAAGTGCGATCTCGTCATCTTGTTCAGCCGACTCATTTCGCTGCCTCCTGAGCAGTTGAAGCACATCTACAACTACCTGGATTCCGGAAAGCCGATCATCGGCATCCGCACCGCGAATCACGGCTTCATCGGCTTCGATTACCAAAAGGACGGCAAGAAGATCGACTTCGGCGAAGCCGTGTTGGGTGGTTCCTTCCGCAATCATCATGGCCGCTGGCAGCAGGATTCCACACGCGGCATCATCGTCGAGCAAAATAAAACTCATCCCGTTCTCAAAGGGGTCAGGGACATCTGGGGCACGTCAGATGTCTATCGCACCTACAAGGAAGGCGGCGCTCTCCCCGAAGGCTGCCTGCCGCTGGTGGACGGCCAGCCGCTGAAGGGTCGCAATCACGACGACGCGGTGAATACCGAGCTGATTCCGCTCCCGGTCGCCTGGGTGAAAACTTGGACCGGCAACACCGGGCAGACCGCGCGAGTCTTCCATGTCACGATGGGCAGCGCTCAGGACTTTCAAAGCGAGGGTCTGCGCCGCCTGACCGTCAACGCCGTCTACTGGTGCCAGCACATGGAAGCCGACATCAACGACGAATCCTGCATGGATCTCGTCGGCGACTACAACCCGCCCGACAGCGGCTTCGCCTACAAGAAGCTCAACATCGTTCCGAGAAAGCCCAGCTTCTACAAATAACGTCACGATTGTTTGCCCAACTCGGAGAGATGTGAGTTGGTCGAGAAGTCGCCGATGACGAACGAAAGTCCGACCATTGAATGAGGAACTCCGTGAATCTGTCTTTTCGAAAAGTGATCGTGACAGGCTTGGCGTTGGCCTTCTTGACAAAGGCGACTGCCATCGCCGAGGAGGTCACGCGAGTGTTCCTTTTCGCCGGTCAGTCAAACATGGTGGGAGCCGACGCGCACGCGGATCGCATCGACGACTATCCGAACTTCAAAGGGGCGGGCGAGCCGCAGAGCGACGTCCTCTACTCGTACAACTTGGGCAATGGCGATGAAGCCTCCCAAGGCTGGGTTCCGCTCAAGCCGCTGCGTTCGTTCGGGCCAGAGGTGACGTTCGCGAGACGAGTCAGGCGGCACGCTCAATTCCCGATCACCATCATCAAGTCGGCGGTGGGCGGGACGACGGTCGCGTTTGATTGGAATCCCGATGCGCCGGACAAGGGGCAGAAGCTCTACCCGCGAACGCTCAAGCTCATTCGCCAGTCGCTCGACGAGTTGGACAAGCGCGGTATTCGTTATCGGCTCGAAGCGGTCCTATGGCATCAGGGCGAGAACGACATGCTCGACCGCAAGCTCTACAAGCAATATGCCGACGGACTGACGAAGCTCGTCGCGCGGCTGCGAGCCGATCTGAAGGCTCCGGAACTCAAGTGGTACGTCGCCGAGGTCAGCGAGAAGGGAATCTGGGGCATGGACCACCGCGAGAACCTCGGCATCCTGCGTCAGCAGCAAGAGCAAGTGCTGAAGGCCGATCCGCTGCTGCGTTGGGTGCCGACGTCGCATCTCGCATTCGAGGTCATGGGGAGCGGACAGCCGCACTATCACTTCGGCACTCAGGGTCAGCTTCAGATGGGCGAAGCGTTCGCGGCCGCGTATCTCCGCGACATCGGGCAGTCGCCGGCAGCGACCGACCGCCGCTTCAAGAATGGACTGCCGATCGCCAAGCCGGCCCGCGTGCGACTGTTCGTGCTGGCCGGTCAACGCAACATGGAAGGCGAGGATTCCTTCGTCTCCGAGATCGCTCAGCAACCGAGCTACGAGTCCTTGGCCAAGGATCAACGAGACATCTTGTTTCGCTACTCGCTGGGGGGCGGAGTGAAGTCGTCAACCGGTTGGGAACCGCTCGGTCCCGTGGACGATCTGGGCAACTTCGGCCCGGAACTGAGCTTCGGTGCTCGATTGCGGAAATCGCTGGATGCCAAGGACGGAGTGGCCATCATTAAGTTCACGCACAGCGGAGCGCAAGGCCCCGATTGGTTCCCAAACGGCTCGGCCGAGTCGCATCGCAATCTCTATCCGAAGGTCATCCGCTTCATTCGCGCGGCTCAGGATGACCTCAAGCAGCAAGGCTTCGAGAGCAGCCTCGAAGGGATCTTCTGGCACACGGGAGAGAACGATACCTACTTCGGGCCGTACGCCAACAACAATGCCAAGTGGTTGAAGCAGTTGATCGACCAGACGCGAGCGGACCTCAAGCAGCCCGATCTTCCCTGGTTCATCTCGGAGCAACACAAAAACTCGCCGTGGCGTAACATCGAACCGGTCAACGCCGCGTTAAACGAAATGGCACGCACCGATCCGCGCATCACGATCATCAAGACGTCCGAGTTACCTCACACGCGACTGCACTTCGGAACCAAGGGAACGCTCTTGCTGGGCGAAGAGATGGCCGAGGCGTACCTGAAGAAGCCGTAGAGGCTTCGTCCGAAACATGCGCGTGTTTAGCGTGCGTGTCAGACAGAAGTCGCCGATTGGGATTCCGATTGATTCTGCGCTTTCATCCGCGCCCACTTCAAACGCTTACCGAGCGTGGAACTCACGATGCGGCTGACCTTCGCTCCAAACCGCACGATCAACAGGTCGATGCGGTGCCTCAAGCTGGCTCCGTGTCACTTTTTGCCAATTCATTGTGACAAACTGGCTCTGACAAACGAATCACAGTGTGTGCTGACTCGGCTCGGAAACCGAGGGACCGACCGGCACGAGCGACTTCCAGCGAAGTGGACTTCATGCAACCGCAGCCTCCAAACCATGACGAGTTTTTGTCGCTGTTGGACTCACACCAGCGGCAGCTACTCAAAGTTTGCTGGGTCTATGGCCAGACGTGGCATGATCGCAATGACCTGCTGCAGGAGATCACGAGTCGGTTGTGGTCGGCGTTCGACAAGTATGACCGTAGCCGCCCGTTCTCAACTTGGATGTTTCGCGTCGCACTGAATGTGGCGATCGACTTTCGCCGCCGACAGACCCGATGGGGACGAGAGGCGATCCGTCTGGATGACCGTGAAGAGACCGATCCGGCGGAGGTCGATGAGGACAAGACGAAGGTCCAACAGCTTGGCGAGCTGCGCGAGTGGCTGGATCAACAGACCGATTCGGACCGAGCACTCTTGCTGCTGTATCTGGAAGGGAACTCGCACCGCGAGATCGGCGACATCCTGGGCATCAGTGAAACTAACGCCGGCACGCGGCTGAACCGGCTGAAGAAATCGCTGAGACAATCCGTGCAAGACCCGTCCGACCAACTCGAAAGGGAATAGCCATGCAACTGGAAGCACTTGAGCAACAGTGGCGACTGCTCGACCAAAAGCTCGACAGGTCGCTGGCGCTGGAAACGGAACTGGTGCGACAGGTCGTCCTGCAACCCGCGCGGCGACGTGTGCATCGTTTGGTCATCTGGCCTGCGATCGATGTCGCGTTCTGCATCGGCGGCCTGCTGATCGTGGGAGCGGTCGTCAGCCAACAATGGCACGACTGGCGGCTGGTGCTACCCGCGAGCGTGGTCGCTGTCAGCTTTCTGACATTGCTGCTCGACAGCATTTGGCAACTGGAGCGGCTCGCGACGGTGGACTGGAGCGGCCCGGTGGCGGTCATTCAGGGTTCGCTCGAACGATTACGAATCGCGAAGATCCGACAGTTCAAGTGGATCATGCTCCTCTCGCCGCTGGTCGGCTTCTGCGGGTTGCTGGTGACCGTCCAAGGATTTCTGAACTGGGTTTCCGGCGGACGGGCCGACCTGTTCAGCAAGCTCGATGGCTGGTGGATCGTGGGCAACATCGTCTTCGGCGTCCTGTTCGTCCCGGTGGGACACTTCATCGCCCGCAAGCTCGGTCAGAAATGCCACCGTCATCGCTGGTGGCAGTCCGTGCTCGACGGCATTTCGGGAACCAGCCTCAGGGCCGCAACGCTGGAAGTTGACCGCTGGGCCAGCCTGCAAACGGATGATGCCAACCGTAGTCAGTAGCGCTCGGCAAGATTTTGGGAATGCTATCGAATTCATGCGTGACTCAAGGAAAGGATGGTTCGCTGACAATGCCTGTTGATCGACGACATGATCTCGACGCCCTGCGAGCGACCGCGATGTTGCTCGGCATTGTGTTGCATGCGGGACTTTCGTTTGTGCCGTTTCCGTGGATGGTGCAGGACAGTCGGCAGCATGAACTCTTCGGGCTGCTGTTCTTTGCGATTCATGGTTTTCGCATGCCGCTGTTTTTCGTGATCAGCGGCTTCTTCACGGCGATGCTGTGTCGGCAGAAAGGACTGGCCGCGCTGCTCAAGCATCGTGCTCGACGAGTTCTGTTGCCGTGCGTTCTCGGTGTGCTGACGATCGTCCCGTTGATGCACGGGCTGTCGGCTTGGGTGATGGCCAATGCTCCGAAACCGGTCGCGGCGAGTGTTCCGTCACCGCCGTTGATCGACGCGATCCGCAAGATGGATTCCGCCCGTTTCGAGCAAAGCCTGGCCGAGGGCGCGGACGTCAACGGGACCGACGCCGAGTTCGGCGTTCGGCCGCTGACGTGGAGTGCGCTGCATGGGAATGTCGCTGCCGCGCGGCGGCTGATCGAAATGGGAGCCGACGTCAACGGCACGAATCGTGACGGATCGACGGCGTTGCACTCAGCCGCGTGGCTGGGACATCCGGAGATTGTCAAAGCGCTTGTCGATCAGGGAGCAAACTCCGCCGCCAAAACGCAGCGAGGCGATTCGCCGGCGGACGTGAGCTTGGCGGATCGCGGCACGATCGAGTACTTGGCGAACTTGTTGAAGTTCCCGATGCGACCGGACGACGAGCTGAAAAGCGGTCAGGCCAAATGCCGCGAACTGTTGCCGGAGAAGGCCCGCGTTTCACCGATCCAATTCGAGATGCTGACGGCGATTCGATCCCGCTACGCCGCATGGTTGAAGTCCGATGTCTGGAACGTGCGCTGGTCCGCGACCGCCTCGCCGCTGCACCTCATTCAGACCAGCCTCTTCGATCATTTGTGGTTCTTGTGGTTTCTGTGCTGGATGGTCGGCGGGTTTGCGATTGTCCAAAGCATCGCGTCTCGCACGGCGATCGCTGCCTTCGATGTTGGTGGCGCGACGCTCCGCGTCGCGAATCACGAAGCGGAGCGTCGTGCCACACTGCTTCGCCGCCTGATCCTTTCGCCGATCCGTTTCTGTTGGCTGTTGCCGCTGACTCTGTTGCCGCAGTTGTTGATGGGCACGGCTGGCCCGGTCTTCGGCCCGGACACATCGGTCGGTCTGATTCCGCAGCCGCACTTGCTGTTGTATTACGGCCTCTTCTTCGGCTTCGGCGTGCTGTACTTCGACGCGAACGACACGGACGCTCAAGTCGGCCGCCGCTGGCTGATGTCGCTGTCGATCGCCACGGCCGTTGCGCTGCCGATGGGACTGGCGATGATGGGCTCGCCGCTGCTCGGCGGCATCGCTCAAGTCAGTTACGCCTGGCTGATGTCGTTCGCCGCGATGGGCCTCTTCCGCCGTCTGCTGACGCGCGAATCGAAATGGATTCGGTACGTCTCCGATTCGTCGTACTGGCTGTATCTCGCGCACTTGCCGTTGGTCATCGTGGGACAACACCTGATCCAAACGTGGCCGATCCCGTCGGGAATCAAGTTCCTGCTGCTGTGCCTCGTCGTGACCGGCCTGCTGTTGGCCTCGTATGAATGGCTCGTCCGCTACACTTGGCTGCGAGCACTTCTCAACGGCCGCAAGAAGCGTCCGGCTCGATCGGAGGCTTAGAGCGGTTTCAGTTCGGATGTAGCGGCAAAAGGTAGCTGAAATCGTGAGATTTCAGTTCGGAACTCCCTCCCGTCGAACTTCCAGACGATTTCCACACCGCGGATCAAGTACCTCAGCGACTCGCGACCTTGCCCCCATTCGTACCCCGGCCTTGCCATCAGTGCGAGTTCCATCAGAGTAGTCGCACGGATGGCAAAGTCGGGGCACGGATTTGTTCCATTCCAAACGAAGGATGCCAAATGCTCAGCCACAGAATGATGACTCGATTGGTGATGCTGTTCGCGATCTCGTTGAGTGGCGGCCTGTGTTCGTCGCTGTGCTTCGCGCAGGCACAAACGAACGAAACAACGACGTTCAAGATCGTGCTCGATCGTGGAGCCGATCTTGGCCAGTGCTTCGGATCGTTGTTTGAAGTGACGAGCGACGACGGAGCAGTCGTGATCGGGGCCGGTTTTCCGAATGTCTACAACACTCGGAACCGGGCTGATCGGCATCAGTTGCAGTTCTTCGTCAGGCCGACCAGCGGCGAGCGAAAGTTTGAGGTCGAGGCGTTGCCGAGACCGAATCAACTCTGCGGGACGTATCTGTATGGCCGCGACAATGGCGTGTACTCGACGTTCGGCGGACTGAAGGCGTGGGACGCGGCGAGTCGGATCTGGCGTGAGCAACCGAGTGTCGGCGGGACTCAGGAGGTGATGCGTGTCGGTGACGGGCTGCTCGAATTCGGCGACAGCACGGTTCGCTACAACGGCCAGACGATTCTGTCACCGCCGGAGCGAGGCAAGTTTCAACTCTTCTTTTACGCGAACGGGACGCTCTGCTTTTATCACGTCGAGAGAGGCGACCGAGGCTATCGGCCGTTTGAAGATTTGAAGGACGGGTTCAGCAAGCTCTACGCCTGCCGCTGGGTTCCGGGCGATCCTGCCATCAATCCGTACGAGAAGGCCGTCATGCGGACGCTGCCGATCGTCGGCGAGACGACGTTTGCATGGGGAGTCCTTGGCGAGAAGATCGTCACCGGGTCGAACGTCGGTGGGTTTTATGTGCTCGACAACGGCGGCTGGCGAATGCAGCTCGAACCGAACTTGAAGGTCAGCTACCAGCTTTATTCGACGATGGCCTTTCACGACCGGCTGCTGATGGGGCAATACCCAACCGGCCGGCTGTTCGACTACGACGGCAAGACGATCACCGACCGAGCGGGTTGGCCGCCGGTGCTTGCAGGCGTATCGGGAAGTTCGCGCGAGGCTCAAACGACGGTGATCTACGGCGGCGAAGTGTTCGTCGGCGTCTGGCCGTGGGGCGAGCTGTGGCGGTTCAACCCCGACGCGAAGAAATGGTCGTTCATGCAACGAATGTTCTCGCACCCGGAACTCACTGACAAAACGATTCACCCCTACGACATCGAGAACAAAGGACACCCCGTCAGCAATCAATGGGGCCAGCGAGTGACGAGCCTCGTGACCAGCGGCCCCGACCTGTTCGTCTCGACGTCCGCCAAAGACCCGTGCGAATGGAACCCGGATCAAAACCCGTTCCTCGCGCCTGACAAATGGAAGTCCTACGGCTTGGTCTATCGCCTGACGATGCCCGGCCATCTTGCCACCAACCTCGCGTGGACCAACGGACCGACGGTACTCGAACTGACGCTGCGCGGCTCAACGATGACGATCACTCAAGACGGCAAGCAGCTCGCCCAATCAACACTTACCGGACCGCTCGCCGAGCAACTCCGCCGCGCGAACCAGCTCAAGCCGATCACCTGGAGCAACGGCATCTACGGACAGTTCGCCGGCAAGAAACTCGATGGCTCAGTCAGCTCGGCCACGAAATGATGCGAGGAGGGTTCAGCCCACATTATTCATGGCTCGACAGTAACCCGATGCGTCAGCGAGGGCGGCGTCACCGTTCGCCCTCGCTGACGCGTCGGGTTGGTGTGCGACACTACGTCTCCTGCATGAGCAGGCCATGAATAATGCGGGACAGCGGTCATCGCGGGTGGCCCGGCTTCGCAGAAGCTGGGTGCCGTAGGCACAGGAAACCCGGAGTGGACGCAGATCGTGCTGTTGACGCTGGTCTTTGGGTTGGACGCCACCTGCAGGTTTCTAATGCTTCGCACACAGCTTGAAGCAAGCTGTGCCAGCCGCGTTCAAAATGGAAGTGACCTTATGCGTGGGATGCTCTGTGGCCTGTTGTGGCTGACGGGATCCGGTGCCTCGGATGATCTTGTGTCGGTTCGGGGCCGAATCACGCTCGATGGTCAGTCACGTTTCTGTGCGGGAGTTGACGGGAGATGTTCTTCGACTCGTTGGCACCAGTTTGCCCAACGCTGCTTTTGATCGGAGGTCAGGACACCATCAACCTCCGTCCGCAGCAAGCGAAGTTCGGTGGCGACTCGCGGAGTGAAATCGGAACGAACTTCTTCGAGCGCGGTGTAGCGACGGCGCACGATGTCGGCGACCTGCTCGGCCTGCTCGTCGGTCAATGCCAAGCGATGACGCAGGATTGGCATGACTCGATCCGGAATCAGTTCGGGCTGACGCAGCACCGCCGTAAGTCGCTCGCGGATGAGCAACACGGAACCGGCGGCTCCGACAGCCACGCCGGCACCAAAGATGACGACCAACAATCCCCACTTCAGCCAACGACGCGGCGACGATGCGGTGAGGACAACGGAAGGCGGCAGCAGGTTTGTGGAATCGGTCATGGCAAGGTTCCTGCGAGTGGCATCCACAGCAAGGCGTATGGCTCGACGGTCATGTCCCACGCGGGCCACGCGAACAACAGCATGGCAGCGGCTGTGCAACTCGTTGCCACGGCGAACCACAGAGTCGCTCGCAACGAGTCATCCAACCGCAGCGACTGACGTTGTTGAATCGCTCGCAGCACGACGCCAGACACCGCCAGTGACGGCGCGGCTTCGGCACGAGCCTGTTCGGCGAGCCGTTCAAATTGGGACAATCGAGTCAACGGATCGCCTTTCATGGAGCATCCCCTTTGAGCAAGTCTCGCAGTTTCTGACGAGCACGCGACGCGCGGACCTTCGTTCCGATCGTCGTCCACCCGGCTCGCTCGGCGGCTTCGGCCATCGAGCAACCATCCAAGTAAATCAGTGTCAGCACCAACCGGTCCGGCGGCGAGAGTAGCGCCAGCAACTCATGCACAAGCTCCGCCGCAAAGGTGTTCGTGACCGGTTCCGCCATTGTTCCGCGCAACTGCTCCCATTGCTCATCCGAGAGTTGCGGCATCGTGCGGCTTCGCGTCCGAGTTTTCCAATAGCGGTAGCCGACTCGCACGGCGACCTTGCGCAGCCAATGCTCAAACGGAGATCGTCCGCGAAAGCTCGACAGGCTGAAGTACGCTTGGACGAAGACCTCTTGGACCAAGGCATCTCGCTCGGAGATATCGCGTGTGAAGCGCCGCATCTGTGTGCCGATCAGACTTTGATAACGCTCGACGATCTTGCGATACGCCTCACTGTCCCCGCTCTGAGCCGCCGCGAGTTCAACCAGTTCGTTGGCGCGATCAAAGGCCTGTGCCGCCTGGGCGGAGTCGCTGACGTTGTCGTCCATCATCGCCGAGGCATGCACTTCCGAAGCGACCAAGTTCGTCATCGTTACGATGGCCAAACCAACGAACCTGCCCGCCCGAAGCCAGAGCGTCGGGCGGGTCAGGCAAAAGTCATTGATGAGCATCGCCGTTTGCATCGAACTACTTCTTCGGCTGCTCGGTTTGTGGACGCGATCCATTTCCGGGACGTCGCATTCCGCCGGCTTTCTGGAGATGGGCCATGATCTCTTCGCGAGTCACCGCACCATCGTCATCCAGATCGGCCACCGACAACCGTGACCAAACGGGTGCCGGAACTTCGTCCTCGGTCAGAGCATCATCTTCGTCGGAATCGAAGATATAAAACAGCATGAACGGTCGCGGCCCCTGCCCGCCGCGAGCCCCCGCTGGCGCATCCGCGGCGCTCACCGAAGAGGCCGTCAAAGCCACTGCGGCCACCGCCGTAATCACACCCAGCTTCCAATTTCCAAGTCTCATCGAAATCTCCTTCATGACACGTTCCTTTTGAGAAGAGTTTGGTCACAACACACGTTGGCGATCCGGATCGCTCAACGGATTTAGTGGTGACGGCCACCTCAAAAGGTTTCACGCTCCGCCGAGTTTTTGAAAAACGTCTGCGCGATGTCAAAAAGGGGAAGCCGAAGGGATTGGGCTTCTTCCGGGGGACGAGATGCAGCGGGCTGGCTTGGGGGTTGGGGTCGAGGAATTCCTTGGTCCAGGCGTAGTCGGCGAGGTCGCCCGGTTCGGGACCGACGACGTGCTTGTGGACGCTCCCTGCCCGGCCCTGCATGTTCTCCGCGATGCCCGCGATGTCTTGCAACCGAGGAAACAAGTCGGTCTTGTATCGATGCTGCGGATGCCGTGAAGCACGTTGAAGGGGAGATCATGAAACCAAGGATTCGTGTCTGGCTGCCGTTGTGTCTGGTTGTGGCCGGGAGCGCATTGGCCTGGCATTCGTGCGGCGCGGATGATCTTGACAAGCCGCGAATGCTGTTGAAGCCCGGTCTGTTCAAGTCGCTCACGGAGCCGCAATGCTCCTACTGCTCGACGCAGCATCGCAAGAAATTCGTCCAAGGGGACGACCGGGTCGTGGCGTGGATTCGGGGTGCTCACAATGGTGGAGCCATCCCCGTGAAGCACTTTCTGTCGGCCACGCGCGTCATCAATGACACTTATGGGCTGTTCTTCTACGACCCCGACGGCGGCTACGTCACCGCATACAAGAAGGACTACGGTTACGAATTCCACGGCTGGCGTGGAGGGGTGATGATCGTCAAGGGGCGTGACGGAACCTTGTGGTCCGCGCTGTCGGGACGAGCGATCGCTGGACCGCAAACGGGAGCTCGGCTGACGCGCGTGCCCAATGTGATGACCGACTGGGCGCATTGGCTGATGCTGCATCCCGAATCGACCGCGTGCCGGTCGCGTCACTGAAGATCAGCAACGTCAACATCATCCGCGGATGGAACGACGGAAAGCCCCGCAGCTCACGCTCGTAGTACGACGTGATCGGACTGATGTCGATCGCCTTCACCGCATCCATCAAGAAGTCAACGAGATGCCCTTCCGACAACCAATCCCTCGGCGACGGCGGCAGCAACCAGACCTGATCCGGCCGCCACGCTCGATAAGTCTTCTCGCTCACAACCAACCTCCCTGCCAACCAACCCGATCCAAAACTCAACCCCACCTGCTACGAGCAGTAAACACCGTTCCGTTGGCTCGATTACAAAGACAAGCTCCTAGAGCCACCTAACACGAGTCTCAATCCGTGAATTGAAACGAGAACAAGTCGCCGTCGCGGAGAACGAAATGCAGTCGCAGCTCTTGGCTCGCCAGACGACTGACATCGGTGGTGTCTTTCCACGCGGCTTTTTGATCAATGGTATCGCCGAACAACTCATCCGCGTCGGCGAGCGAGAAACCGGGGATCGGCTGGCCGGCGGAGTCTTGCAGTTCGACTCGCAGGTTGCCGGCCGCGGATGTGGCGTAGTTCAAGGACAGGCGTCGGCCGGTGAACTTCAGCGGCTTCGTCGTCAGTTCGCCGCCGGACAGCGGCGCGTGCAAGGAAACGAAGCCATCGACCCGAATCGTATAGCGCCGCAGCCGGTGCATTTCGTCTCGCCACGAACCTTCGTTAAAATGCAGCGAGATCTCGTTGGGCAGTCCGGCCGTGTCGGACTTCGTTTCGAACAATCCGTAGCTCTGGTAATTGTCGCCGTAGATCCACCGACCTTCCCCCTGCGGACCCGGACGCAGGAACGCCTCGTCCCAACGACGAAACGTCTGTCCGTCGCGACTGGCGATGAGCAAGCCGTCCGTCACTTCCGCCCCTGTGTAGGCATCGCTCCCTTTCACCGAGGCCACGAATTGCGCCCGCGTCTCGACCGGGTCCAGACGCTTCGCATGCTCCGTCAGCGGACGAGCCACGAAGCGTGTCGGAAAGCCGAGCAGCAGATGCGGCGCGCGGTAGTACGGCGCGATTTGATTTGTATACATCTGCTGAGGCGGCGAGTTCGGATACGTCAGCCCAACCGGTTCGGACCAGGTCTTGAAGTCCGTTGAATGCGAAATGCCGATCGAACGCAGGCCCTTGAATTCGCCTTCGCTGAAGTACCTGACATACATCGCGTAACGTTGCCGATCCGAATCCCAGAAGACTGTGTTGTGCGAATCGAACGCGCCCGTCGTGACGACCGGCCCGTCGCTGAGCTTCGACCAGTGAATACCGTCGGCCGATTTGAACGTGAGCAGTCCTTTGCTGGCGGTCGTTCCGCCAACGGCCTTGTAACGCTGATCGGGCGGGCAAGCCGGATTGGTGTCTTTGAATGGAGCGAAGTTGTGCGTCTCGTGACCGCCGCGCCACAGGATGTTGTTCTCTTTCGTGCCGGTGTTGTTCATGGTCGGCGGCCAGTCGAACAAACCGAGGTTCGGCTTCACCCAGTGAATGCCGTCGCGGCTCTCGGCGTAGCAGACGACTTCCGACTGAGCCTGCCGCAGCGGCGGAGGGTCGATGATGTAGCGATGGCCACGGTAATACATCCGATAAACGTCGCCGTCCTGGAATACGGTCGGATAACCGCTGGCATTCCCTTCCCACGGCTTCTCAAACGTGATCGCGACTTCGCGCGGCGTCGGATGATGCAGCCGCAATTCGGCTCGCCCATCGAGCCGCTCGATCAACGCCTGATCGACGAACAGTTCCCGCCGCGAACCGATCTGAATCGGATCGGCGGCGGCGATGCCGACAGGTCCAGCTACGGCAAGAAAGATGAAAACGCTGACGAATGTTCGCACGTTGCACTCCTGTGAATCGAAACTTCCCCGGTCGGTTGGATGAGCATCCCGTTGAACGATTTCGTGGCAGAGGCTTCCGGCCTGTCATTTACTTCGGGGACTCACCGGCTGGAAGCCTCTGCCACGAAGTTTTTCAACCGGGGCTAGCGCCGGTTACACGGATTGAACCGGGACTATCGCCGCGCGGCTAATTTTGGGAATGCGTATTCGAGGTCGCGAGCGACGATGGAGCGATCGTGATCGGGGCCGGATTTCCGAATGTCTACAACACATTGTCATGACGACAACCAACTTCACTGCAGCGTGAACTTGTAGAGCTTCTCGTCCGTTCGCAGGTACATCGCGCCGTCGAGGTACGCCGGGGTTGCGAAGATGCGGCCGGGGAGTTCGTTGGTCCCCAGGACGGTGAATTTCTTGTCCGCTTTCACCCATGTCGCGAGGCCCGTTTCGTTCAGGAAGAGGACTCGACCGTGAGCGAAGGTCGGCGAGGCCGAGTAGTTGCCGCCGAGCCGTTCCATCCAGTGACGTTCGCCCGTTTTGGCGTTCACGCATGATGCGATGCCGTCGTCAGCGACGAAGTACAGTTCGTCACCGACCAGCAGCGGCGACGGAGTGCTGGGTGCTCCGCGCTTGATCCGCCAGACAACGTGCGAGTCGGTGACGTCCCCCTGGCCGCCAAGCTTGACCGCCATCAATTCGGGATGATCGTAGTCATGGTTGTAGAAGATGAGGCCATGCCCGATCGCCGGTTGCGGGACGACCGACCAGCCGGGGGCGAGTACTCGCCAAAGTTCCGTTCCGTTCGCCAAGTCGTACGCCGCGAAGTGATCGGGGCCGGGAGCCATCACTTGGGCCTTCCCCGCGACGACCGCGATCGTCGGCGTGACGAACGAATGCGTCAGCCGAGCCTTCACGCCTCGCGGAGTTTTCCACGCGACCTTGCCGGTCTTGGCATCAATCGCCGCGACGAATGGGTCTTTGCTGCCGTCGCAAACGATGACCAGCTTCCCGTCGTGCAACACCGGCGAACCACCGTTGCCGTGCAGCGGCGGGTAATCCAATTCCAGGCAGGTCCATTGCAGCTCGCCGTTCGCCGCGTCGAGCCGAGCCAGTCCCTGTGCTCCGAAGTGGACGAACACCGCACCGTCGCGCACCAACGGCGTCGGGCTGGCATGGCTGTTCTTCGTGTGGATCGACGGAGCCTTCTCGATCGCTCGCACTTCGCGATCCCAAACGGTCTCGCCCGTCTTGGCATCCAACGCCATCGCTCGCAGTGACAACCCGTCGCCGCGCGGCACGGCCGTCGTGATGAAGACCTTGCCATCGACGATCACCGGCGACGACCAGCCCAACCCAGGGATGCTCGACTTCCAAGCGACGTTCTTGGTCTCCGACCACTCCACCGGAGTCGCCGGCCCCACCGCGTGCCCGTCCGAATTCGGCCCTCGAAACTGCGGCCAATCCCCCGCCGACAACGCACACATCAAAACCATTTCAGCAAGCATCATTGACCGAGACCTCCCGTTGTGTTCATCCAGAATCGCGGATTAGTGGAATTGAAACGCAAACAGATCAGCATCGCGGAGCACGAAACGCAAGCGTATCGGTTGGCCTGCGAGGCGGCTGACGTCTTGGCCTTGCTTCCACGTTACCGTGCGGGCGAGCGTGTCGCCGAAGAGTTCGTGACAGTCGTCGAGCGAGAAGCCGGGGACCGATTGCCCGTTCGCGTCTTGGATTTCGACGCGGATGTCTCCGGCAGCACTGGTGGCGAAGTTGAGCGAGAGAGTGTTTCCGCTGAACTTGATCGGCTTTGTGATCAGTTCGCCGCCGCTCATCGGAGCGTTGATCGAGACGAAGCCATCCAGTCGCAGCGTGTAACGTCGGAGCGATTTTCCTTGATCCAGCCAGCTACCCTCGGTGGCATAGAGGGAGAGTTCGTGGGGCGCACCGTCGAACGCCGACTTCGTTTCGACAAGCTGCCAGCAGACAAACTGCTGCCCGTAATTCCAGGTCCCTGGGCGCTCGATGCCGGGCCGGAGAAACGCCTCGTTCCAGCGGCGGAACGTCACTCCATCCCGGCTGGACATGAACAGCCCTTCGGTCAGCGCGGAGCCAAGCCGTTCGATCAAGGCCGCCCGTGCCTGGCGCTGCTCGGCGTCCGGCAGCGATCGCAGTGAGGCCGGCCATTGCCGAATTCGATCAGGTCCCGCTCGGCCGTTGCCAACCTCCGGTGTTGTGTACTCAGGGTTCGCCCGGTCAACGTATCGCACCGGGAGGCCAATCAGTAAGTGCGGTGCGCGGTGATAGGGGTGGATCCCGTTCTCGTAGAGCTGCTCTTCCGGTGAACCGGGATAATCCAGGTTGGCCTGGTTCTCCCAGTGAATCAGGTCTTTCGAAGTGGCTGTGCGAATCGCCCGCACGCCGGCCGGTTCCCACTGCTTGTCTTTGGTGACGCCCGCAGTGAAGTAACGCCAGTAGGAGCGGTATTCGCCTCGCTCGGAATCCCAGAACGCGAGGTTCATCGCGTCAAAGGCACCATCGGTAATGACCGGCGTCTTGCTCATGGGCGTCCAGTGAATGCCATCGGGAGATTTCATCGGCAGCATTCCCAGCGGACGCTCGGAACTCAGGAACATCTTGTAGCGTGCATCAGGGGCCGCCTGGGGATTGCTGTCCTTGAAAACTGCCGGAGCGCCGATGCGCGCCTGATGTGCTTGCGCCATGGCCCGCGAGATAACGATGTTGTTGGCCTTCGATCCCTGGAATTCGTGTAGGCCGAGTTCTGGTTTCCGCCAGTGAATGCCATCGTCGCTTTCCGCGTAGCAGAAACTCTCGACGCGCGTATCGAGTTGGTTGTTCTTCGCCGCCAGATGCCCCGTCACGTAAAACATGCGATAGCGGTCGCCATCCTGAAAGACGCAGTGATAGGTGGTGTTGTTCCCTTCCCAGGGCGCGTCATGCACCATGACCACTTCGCGCGGCGTCGGATGCTGCAACCGAAAATCGGCCTTGCCCACCAATTGCTCGACCAGCGCGTCATCCACGAACAACTCGCGCCGCGAGCCGATGTCGTGGACTATCGCAGGCGACTTCGCCCCGATCGCCAGCGTGTCCTCCGCCGAGACCGACCGGCCGATGACGACCAGCAGAATGACGCACCAGAAATGTCTGCTCATGGCTGCACCTCGCTCGTCAATATTGCGTTCAGTTTTGGACCGGTAAATCGGCCGTAGATTCCTTCGCCCCAGCGGACGGGCTTGAACGTAACCGTCTAACTCGATCGACCGAATCCGCTGTTCGACCGACAGCGACACCAATTTCGTGCCGGCTCGTCGGGCCGAAGCGATACTCGTGCGCGAGTTGGTGAAAGACACGTCCATCAGGGAGCCCTCATCGTTTCAAGAGTTCGTCCAGCGTGAACTTCTCGAACACGAGATGCGACTGGCTTCCTTCGTAGACGATGCCAACATGCCGATCGTCTACTCGGGTCAAGCTCGGGTATCCGGCACCGCGGCCTTCGTCGAGCAGCAAGTGGTGCGACTTCGGCCAAGTCAGCCCGTCGTCGAAGCTGACTTGCAGCGTGTGATGCGTGCGTCCTTTTTGCGTGTGCGGGTTGGCGAACAGCAGGACGTGTTTCTTCTCGCCGGCCGCTTCGTAATCGACTCGCAGCAGACTGCCGTTGCAGTTCGGTTCGATCAGCGTGTTGCGATTCGTGGCGTGCGGCTGCCAAGTCCTGCCGAGGTCGCGCGTCGTGAAGACAGCACGAAAGCGTTCGGCGTCGTTTCGCATGTTGAGCATCAGTGATCCGTCACCGAGTTGCACCGCTTGGCACTCGCTGCCGTTGACGTAAGCCGGAGTGCCGACCGTCCAAGTCGTGCCGTGATCGCGGCTGGTCATGATCGTCGAAAACTCTTGGCCTTTCTCATTGCGTCCTTGCGAGGGCATCACGAGCGTGCCATCGGCGAGTTGAATCCCTTGCTGTGGAGCCGGAGCGAACAACCACCACGCTTCTTGCTTGACCTTGCGAGTCAGGTTCTCGGGCTTCGACCACGTCAGCCCGTCGTCCTTCGATCGGACCATCAGAAACTGAGCACTCTTGCCGATCTCAAAGCCCGGTTCGGAGCCGTCGCCAGTCCATTGATGCTTGCCCGGCTTGCCGTTCATCCAGACGGCGAAACAGAAGATCTCGCCCGTCTGCCGATCGACGATGAGGCCTGGATCGCTGCAACCATTCAGCTCCTGCGGCAGCCCGCCGTACTCGCCCATGTCCATGATCACTCGCACCGGCTCCCAGCTTCGCCCGCCATCGGTGCTGCGGCTGAGTCCGATGTCGATGTCTTCCTGCAAGTCGCGACCCATCCGCCGCCGCATGTCGTAGACACACAGCAAAGTCCCTTTCGCCGATGTGGCCAGCGCCGGGATTCGATAGGTGTGAACGCCGTCATCCTTGTGCTTTCGCAGCGCGACTCCGATGCGATGTCGCTCACCGGGCGAGTCATCGCGCGGCGTCAATTTGCCGACCGACGTTTCGATCGAACCGCAAGTCGCCGCGACTCGATGCGCGAGGTCCGCCGTCGGCTTCAAGCGGCACGATAGCCAGAACACGTTCTTGCCTGCGTTGAGCACACGCTCGCCGCGAAACGCCACTTCTTTGGTCGGCTTGGCTGGCTCACCGATTGGCGTGGCCGACGAGAACTCCTCTTTGCCCCCGGTGGAAAACAGCGTGAGCGATTCGATGTCGCCGAGATCATCCGTGCCGTCGAGCTGGAAAACGAAGGACTTCGCGACCGCATCGTCGCCCTTTGTGACTTCCACGATCACTCGCGTGAGCGGGCCATGCTCATTGCGAATCAACACCGGATGCACCGGCTGCGACGAGACGGCTCTCACTTTGGCCTCTTGTCCCCAACCCGAGTCCGCGATGCCGAGAAGCAACGTGATGCAGCACATAGATCCGATTCGATTCATGGTTGTTTCT